>JRYH01000566.1_pt1 | contig 86102 bp, 83 predicted proteins | sample 235351 | NCBI WGS metagenome assembly JRYH01 (sample SAMN03074221, study PRJNA261480) | activated sludge metagenome | biome: Wastewater Treatment Plant; feature: Wastewater; material: Activated sludge; isolation source: activated biomass of a wastewater treatment plant treating wastewater... ... | reverse complement strand
TTGGTCACGCCCGAGTTGTCGCCAAACGTCAAAATATACGTCCCGACAGTGCCGGAGTTCGTCACGCCCGAGTTGGCGCCATCCGTTTCAATCACCGTCCCGACAGTGCCCGAGTTCGTCACCTCGGCACCATTGGCGTTCGTTCTAACAAAGCCGATCGTCGTCCCGTCCGGGTTCACACAAGCTTGCGCATTATCACCGCTCTGACAGGCAACCTGTGCCTGGGCCGGCCAGGGCGCGATGGCCGCTGCCACAACGAACACAACCGATAGACGCACCGCGGCGTCACCGCGAAATCCCGAGCATGTTGTATTTCCCCAATACGGTCTTGACTCAGCAACACGCCAGTCACGCGGAATTCATTTCATGGCTCGTGTCATGAACCATGTTCAAGGCTAATCGATTCCAACCAAATCCTTAATCTGATTTGTTCAGACATGTGACAGGCGTTGGGGATGTTGCTCGCGCATCACAGTAATCGGGCGGCGCAACAAGGTTGCGTCTATCACCTTGAGCGCAGCGGTATGGGCGGCATCGAGGCCGACTGCCCCCGCCACCGTACAGGGCCGCGCGCGGCCTTGGAGCATTTCTCAAGCCTGATCGGCTGAATTGGGAACGCGGCCCGTGCTTTTGTCGAAGCCGTGATTGAGGCTCTCAAATACGGAGATGGAGCAGGCCACAACGGCCTGAGGTGGCTCAATCTGAGTCTGAACCTGTCTTGAGCCACGTTTTTCATGCTGAAGTGCTTCACACTTCAGCTAAACATGCCCTTGTCTTGAGCCATGTTTTTCACGCTGAAGTGCTTCACACTTCAGCTAAACATGCCCTGTCGCCGCAACTGCTCAGTACGGCCAGTACATGCTGTTCGGCCAAGCTTCGCGCTGTTCGAGAGGGCCGCGCCGCCGCTTGACCTTTGCACTTTGCGATTTTGAGCCGGATCGCGCACTCCTGCTCGCTGTGGAGTGGCTCGAAGCCGGGGCCGCCTGCGTGTTTTCGTTTGCATTTTTGCTGGCGCGCGTGGCGTCATCCTGCGTCACATCTTGTGGCGGCGCCGGGCCTGCCGACTCGCCGGACGTCTCAAGTTCCGCGTCCTCACTTTGCAGCAGCGCGACGTTCAACCCTGGCGCCTGGGTCGCCGCCGGCCCATGCTCGTCTATCAGTACGACCACGGTGCCGGCCTGCAAAGTTTTCACAAGGGCGCTCGATCGTCCCTTGTCCAGGATCCTGACACGCCGAAGCGCCTGCTCGGCCCCCTCGCCCACCACGTGCGCAGCGTCCGCATCGTCGTCTATTCCGAACGCAAGCCATTTTGCCTCGCGCCGCGCGTCTGCTGGCGCCACAAGCACGGCGGCATGCAACCCCAGTGGCTTCGTCGGATCTTCCACGGCGATGGGAAGCCGGTCGACCAGAACACCGTCCTTCATCACATAAGCCGACAGATCGGCACGCGACAGGATCAATGACGTGATTTGACCGCGCACGCCATCACCTTCGCCGACACCGGAACCCGCAGTTTCCGCCGCCGCCCCCTGCGGCTGCGGTGAGGACGGCGCTTGCGGCGTCAGCTGTCGGCGCAGCTCCGGCCGTGCAAAACGTGCCACGCGGCTCAAGCTTCCCGTCTCGACCGGATCGACGAACGGCCCTGACGCCGAAAACAGCTGCGGCCCCGAGCGCTCCCGCGCCACGATGACCGCGGCTCCGCGCGTCGTTGCCTCCATCAGCAGCTCGGCAAAATCATCTGGCAAGCGAGCCCGGACACCACTCTCAGGCACATGGGATGCACCGCCCAGGAACAGCTCGGTACCACGCCAGACAAGGCCGGTGGATGTAGCTCCCTGGTCTCCATCGTTGATCTGGGAAACCAGGAACACCCCGGTAGCGGTCGCCGCTTCCGCCGGTGTTGTGATTGTCGATATCCCGATCTCCACGCCATTACGATAGACGTGAACGGATTTTTCGCCCGGCGAGACGACGATCGTCAAAGGGCCCTCGGGCGCGACCGACGGGCTCCAGACGAAACGGCCGGGCGCTAGCCCTGACTGATTATGATAGCGGTCCGCGACGGCCAGCGAACTGGCGGTCAGCGCCAGAGCAACCGTCATGAAGCCGAAAAGTGCACGGCGGTTCAGCATCGCGTTTCCAGGGAATCACACTCGCCTCGAACGCGGCGAATCAATTGAGTTTTCCGAAGTATACCGCTTCGCTGCGCGCCAAGGCATGAACCTGAGGGCACGCCGCCGCACAAACGCAAAAGGGTCCACAGGAGAAAGCCGCCGTACGGCGCATTCTCCAAACTTATGCTCTGCTGTCTTGCAATCCGGTCGGCTCGTACCGGCTATGGCAGGTGTCTGGCTCAGAACCGGGCCCGGGCTGGCTTCGGCAATCTGTGTTCGGCGTGAAAAAGGCGGCCCAGAAACATGAACGCGATTAAGAGCGTGGCGAGACGCATCTGCTGCGCCCCGCAATGCCCGCTCATCTCAGCGGCGACGGCTGCCGCCCGGTCCCCCGCTGCCACCACCGGCAGGCGGCGTGGGTCCACGCTGGTCCTTGTGACGGAAATTGATACGCCCCTTCGTCAGGTCATAAGGCGTCATCTCGATCGTGACGCGGTCGCCGGCGAGGATGCGGATGCGGTTCTTCTTCATGCGGCCGGACGTGTAGGCGATGACCTCGTGGCCGTTGTCCAGCTTCACACGGCAGCGAGCGTCCGGCAGAACCTCGTCCACCACGCCCTCGAACTCCAGCATCTCTTCCTTTGCCATTTACTCTCCTTGTCGCACGCAGTCGTGAAGCTTCCTCGGTAGCACAACGGGAGCAGCATCATGCTGCTCCCGTCGGTCTCCATCTTTCAGGAGACTCGCTCTCGATCGTGACGGATCAGATAGCGCGCAGGTTGGTCGCGGCGATCTTGCCGTTGCGACCACGCTCGGTCTCGAAAGAAACCTTCTGACCCTCGTGAAGCGTCGACATGCCAGCACGCTCGACAGCCGAGATATGAACGAAGACGTCGCTGCCGCCCTCTTCCGGCTGAATGAAACCATAGCCCTTCTGGCCGTTGAACCACTTCACAGTACCGTTCGCCATATGAATTGCCTCCAAGCAAGTGGCGTTTCCCTCGGGCGGAATTGCCCAAGGCCTCAAAGCGCGCGTTTGGAGACTTCTAGTAGGCAGTGCAGTGCAGGCCGGGTAGAGCAGACCAAAGCGTGTTCGATGGCGCTTTATATGACCTTTCTTGCACGCAAAGGCAAGGCAAACTCCTTATAGGCGGCAATCGCAGCAAGGCTGAGACGGCCGAAATTACGGGCGTATGCCGCGCGCGTTAACCTGCAGACCACACACCAAGGGCTTGCCGGAGGCCGTTTCCCTCGCGATCTTGATAAATACCCGCCCTTTTTCGACGAAGCATAGGCGCTGGCATACAAGGAGCCATTGACAGTGTCCCGGCACCCGAGCAGGGCCACAAAGCAGTCATTTCGCCTTCCCGGCACCCTTCGGGGCTGCCCGCGCCCGGATCTCCTCGGCCAGGGCGACGAGGTCATCAATGGCGCGCGCCGGCAGGGTAACGGGATGGGCATTGGGCGGCAGGTCCTCGCGGAGCCGACCTCGCCCTTCGATCGACAGGAAAGCCGGATGCGGACGGCGCGCATAGAACGACTCGAACCGGCTGGGCCAGTCCTTGAACGCCGTGGCCAGCATGCGGAACGACGGCGTGGAGCCGATGCCCCCCAGCGCATTTGCCTCGCCCACTACATGGCAGCGCGAGCAGTGCTCGTTGGCAACCTTCCGCCCCTCTTCGACGCTGCCTGCGCCAACAGGGCCGGCAACAGCAAGCATGCCGGCAGTGAGAGCCGCACCACGCGCAATTTGGCGTCCCCAGCAAGTGCCAGGCAATTTCGGTTCCGATCTGCCGCTGCAATCCATGATCTTTCCCTACCCGCCAGCGCCCACCTGCACGTCCGCCAATGCCGCTTTGCCCCTCCTGCGCAGCAAGATTGCACCATCCCCAAGTCTATCTTAAAAGCAGTCCGTCCCCGCACAAGACCGCTGCCAAAGCACCGTCCCATCCTCGTCGCGTGACGCGAAAGCCTCTGCATGACTCTGAACGAGATCGTCATCGCCATTATCGGACTTGGTACAGCCGGCCTCGTCAAGGGCGCGACCGGCATCGGTTATTCTACGACCGCGTTGCCCATCGTCGCGCTTGCCATTGGCCTCGAACACGCCATGCCGCTCGTGCTGCTGCCTTCGATCACGTCGAACCTTTCGGTCATGGTCAGCGCTGGCGAGTTCAGCCCGATGCTGTTTCGCTTTCGCGCGCTCTACCTCGCCCTCTTCCCCGGCCTCCTGTCAGGACTGTTTCTGCTGGCGACTTTGGACGTGAACCACGCCGGACGCGTGCTGGGGGTGGTGATCCTTGCGTACGCGATCTACGCATTGAGCCGGCCCGCACTGAAACTCGGCAACCACCGGGAGCGAATGTTCAACGTGCCGGTGGGTTATTTGAATGGGCTCATCAATGGTCTCACCGGCTCGCAGCTTATGCCGATCGTCCCCTACTCGCTGTCACTAGGTCTTTCCCCCGACGGCACCGTGCAGCTCACGAATATCGCGTTCACAATTTCGTCACTGGTCATGCTTGGGGGGCTCTACCGCATCGGTTTTCTGGATGGCGCGGTGCTCCTGCTGTCCGCCGCCGGCGTGTTGCCTGGCCTGCTCGGAGTGGCGGTCGGCACCAGGCTGCGCAAGAAAATTAAGGCCGAAACGTTTCGCAAAGCGGTTCTTTTGCTGTTGTGCGTGATGGCGGTTCTGTTGATCGTTAATCGATGATCTGCCTCGCGAACAACGGGTCAAACAGGCTGAACTTATGCATAAGCCCATCCGGCTTGACGCATCGCTCACCAGCTAGTCTAAAGGTGGTCGCAGACAGCTGAAACGGTAGAGGTTTTATGGATCAGCACGATTGGCAGATCGTTCGCGCCACCCCTTTGTTCGGTGCCCTCCCCAAGGAGGCTGCCGACCGAATGCTGGACGGACTTGGCCCGCGTGCTTATGACCGCGGCGTGCTGCTGTTCGAGCAAGGCACGCCGGCAAGCGGCTTCTTCGTTGTCCTCGAAGGGTGGGTGAAAATATACCGTACCACACCCGAGGGGCAGGAAACGGTCGTGGCAACTTTCCGCCGCGGTGAAACGTTCGCGGAGGCGGCAATTTTCATGGGTGGGCGCTATCCCGTCAGCGCCGAGACGGTAACGGCCTGCCGTCTTGTCCGCATCAATGGCGAAACACTACGCCGCATCATCCACGACCAGCCCGATCTTGCCCTGGCGATGCTCGCCTCGTCCTCGCATCACCTCAAGGCATTGGTCGAGCAGATCGAGCAGATGAAGCGATTGACCGGACCTCAGCGCCTTGCCGACTTCCTGCTGCGGCTTTGTCCTTCCGTGGATGGACCATGCCAAGTAAACCTGCCATACGAGAAGGCGCTCATTGCGAACCGTCTCGGCATGAAACCCGAGAGCCTTTCACGTGCCCTCGGCAAGCTCAAGCCGTTCGGTGTCAATGTCGATCGCGACAACGTCACCATCGAAGACGCCCGCAGACTTGCTCGCCTCGTCGAGGAGACCGGTGACGACGAATACGCCTGAGCGCCGGAGCATCCACCGCACACTTCATCTCAACATGCTCTAGTGACTCGTTCCCTCAGAGAACGTGATCTTGTTGTAGACGTTGTATTTGCCCGACGGCTTGCGCATCGGGATGCGCTTCACCTCCTTGAAAGTCTCCGCGTCGTAGACGACCAGTTCCCCGTCATCCTCCCACACCGACACCAGCGCGTACTTACCGTAGCGGTCGAACTCTACGTGCGCAGCCGTTTTCCCCGGGGAGGGCATCAGCGTGCGGGCAATCTCGAGTGTCGTCTTGTCTATGATCTGGATCGTATCGCTGTGCTTCGACATCATTACGTCCGTCCATGCGTAGCGCGACCCCTCGTGGCTGCGCATGAAAAAGCCCGGTCCTGGTGTTTCGATCTGCTTCACGATCGACCAGTCGTCGAGGCGGATCACGCTGATCTTGCCCTGTTTGAGATGCGGCGTGGCCATCACCCGCTTGCCTTGGTAATCGAACGTGATGCCCGCACCCAGATGCGGCAGTCCGGGAAGATCGACCCGGCGGATTGAGCGCCCCACATTGAGATTGACGACAATCGCACTCTTGCCATCCCGCGCCGAACCGAGCAGATGCCGATACGGCTGATCGAAGAAGAAATCGTCGAGCGGCTCTTCAATCTCGATCCGGCGCAATGCGAACAGTCCTTTCGAAGACGCGAGCGCTTCCTCCATACCCTTTTCGTAGCTGTGCACGAAACCCGGATGCTGTGCCGGCGCATTGGGATCCGTTGAAATCTCCCAGATCTCCGGAACGTCCTTCAGTGCCGCAATGAACGAGTTGCGCGGCGGCGCCTGATAGACCGCGCTCACCCGCGAAGTTCTGCCGTTGCGGTCCGCCACCTTGTAGATTTTCTCGACGCTCAGGTCCTCAGCCGAAAGGATCACCAGCGTGTGCGGCAGATAATTGGCGACCGCGACATGACGCGCATCGCTCGAGATCGCAATGTTGCGCGTATTGATGCCGGCGCGCACCTCGGCCACGACCTTCAGCGCCCACAGATCGAACTTCGTCACCCACCCATCCCGGGACGCGAAGAAAACGAAGCGCCCATCGCTCGAGAATTTTGGACCGCCATGCAGTGCAAAGCGCGACTGAAAGCGATGGATGGGCGTGAAGGTATCCCCGTCGAGGATCGTGACGTGGTGATCCCCTGTCTCCACGACGACAAAAAGATTGAGCGGATCGGCATCAAATTCCGGTTTTGAAAGAGCTGGAGGCACGCCATGAAAGACGCGAGAGGCGGTGATATCAGCCTCAGTCCAGTTCGGAACCTCCGCAAGCTCTCCGTAAATGTAATCGACAATCGCTGCGCGCTCCGCCTGGCCGAGCGTTTCGGCAAAGCCCGGCATCTGTGTCGCCGCCCGACCATCGGCAATTGTCTTCATCGCGGCGTCGCGCTTGAGGCGCGCCAACGACTGCGGAATAAGCGCCGGGCCCGTCCCCCCCAGACGATCGGCGCCGTGGCACGACGCGCAATTCTCCTTGTAGAGCGCCGCTGCATCCGGCCCCGCCTGAGAGGGCTCTGCCGTAACACCGAGGCACAGCGCAAAGAGCAAGGCTGCGAGTGACGCCCTAACTCGCCTAGATACGATGCCGCTGCTCATGGCGCACTCCCCGGAACGGCGTGACGGCCACACGCGGGTCGGACCGAGACACACCGATTTCCTCATCCGACAGATAACAGGCAGGATCCTCCGCCCAGGGATCACCGGTAAGCTGAAGCGCCCGAACGCGCGTGTTTCCACCGCAAATGTCGAAATGCCGGCACTCTCCGCAACGCCCTCCAATCGTGCGCGGCCGCGCCTTCAGCCCGCGCATCAGCGGGTCCGACACGTCCGCCCAGATCTCGGAGAACGGGCGGCGCTTCACGTTCCCCAGCGAATAACTCCACCAGAACGTGTCGGGATGCACTTCGCCCGTGTTGTCGATGTTGGCGACATTGACGCCGGAAGCATTGCCGCCCCATTGCGCCAGTTTTGCTCGCATATGATCCGCCGCGTGGGGGTAGCGACGACGCACCCAGTGATAGAGGAACACACCGTCCGCGTCGTTGTTTCCCGTCACGATCTCCATTGACTCATCACGCGCAACATAGCCCCAGGCGCGCTCGAACAACGCCTCCATCTTGCGCCGTGTGATTTCCAGCGCCGCGTCATCGCCGCGATTCTTGTTACCACGCCCTGCATAATTCAGGTGCGACAGGTAGAACTTATCGACACGCTCCGCCTCGGCGAGATCGAGAAGGTCATCCAGCTGGACGTGATTGTCCATCGTCATCGTGAACCGCAGGCCGACCTTGATGCCTTCATCCACGCACAGCCTGACACCCTTCAACGAAGCATCGAACGATCCCGCCTTGCCTCGGAATGCATCGTGCACCGCGCCGATACCATCGAGAGAAATGCCTACATAATCGAACCCGACATCTCGTATGCGGCCGATGTTGCTTTGGTTGATCAGCGCACCGTTCGACGATAGGCCGACATAAAAGCCCATAGCCTTTGCGCGGTGGGCAATCTCGAAGATGTCTGTCCGCAGCAGGGGCTCGCCGCCAGACAGAATGAGGACGGGCACGCGAAATGCCTTCAGATCGTCCATCACGGCAAACACGTCTTCCGTGCTCAGCTCGTCGGGAAAATCGACGTCGCCCGAGATCGAATAGCAATGCTTGCACTTCAGGTTGCAGCGCCTGATCAGATTCCAGATCACGACGGGCCCGGGCGGATCGCGACGCGGTCCCGCAGGCGTCGGCCGTACCAGTTCGCCCAGAAGCTGCGTCAAACGGAACATGTCACTCTTCCTTTCAATGTCAGTCTGTGGCTGTAACGCGGCCATTGCTCGCCGCATCGGCCTTGATCCGAAGACCTGTCTTCTTCAGGATACGCGTCGACAGCAGTACGTCGCTGGCCCGGCACGCGGCCCCGAGCAGACGCGCGATCTCTTCCCTCTTTTGCTCCACTTCGCCCGCGGAGCGCCCGTGAACCATTGCAAACAGATTGTAGTTCCAGATCGGCTCACGCCGCGGCCGGCGGTAGCAATGCGTAACGAAGGGCAACGCTCCGACCCGCGCGCCGAGCCGTGAGATCTCCGTGTCCTCGACGTCCCATACCGTCATCGCATTGTGCCGAAGCCCAAGAGCGTAATGATTTGGAACGATGCCGATACGCCGGATGATACCGGCTTCCATCAGGCGATTGATCCGCGCCATGACATCGGCTTCCGTCAGTCCCGTTTGCCGCGCCACATCCTCATACGGCCGCTCCACCAGTGGCAAGCCCGCTTGTGTCGCGGCAACGATGGCCCGGTCCTCTGGTTCCAGTGTCCGTGTCATGCCGCCACCCGAAAGCCAATGAAGTACTCTTCAAGCTTGGGAAAGTCGAATACCTCGATCCCCGTTGCATCTTCGATAGCGCGTATAACGGCGCCGATCTCATCTTCCGCTTCCGTGGCCACCACGAACCACATGTTGAGCGTGTGCCGCCGTTCGTAATTATGTGCGACCTCCGCAAATGCGTTGACGGTCTCGGCGACCGCGTCGAACCGCTCCGTCGGCACCGCCATCGCGCATAGACAGAATGCGCCACCGAAGCGGTCCGCGTTGAACATCGGCCCGAAACGCGATGCAGCGCCGCTTGCGAGAAGCTCGCCTATGCGTTCGATGAGCGCGGGTGCAGACATCCCCAGTTGCGCGCCTGCGTCCTTGTAGGGCTCTTTCGTGATGGGAAAGCCCCCCTGCAGGAGATTAATGATGGCGCGGTCGACAGCATCGATCATTGCGCGGCCTCCTGCTGCATGCCGGAATTGTGCGCGATGCGCGTACCGCGCTGCAGGAAGCAGCGTCGCGAAAACAGAACCGCGAGCGAACGCTGGGCGAGACCGCCCGCTTGCGCCAAGTGGCGGGCCTGTTCGAGAACGCGGTTTCTTTCCAGACCGTGGATCATGCAGAAAAGGTTATAAGGCCAGCGCGCACCGCGCCTCGGACGCCGGTAGCACAGGGTGACGAATTCCTCGCGTGCAAACCGCTCACCCAAGGCGTCGACCCGGTCGTCCTCCACGTCGAACACGACCATGGCATTCGCGCGATAGCCGAGTCTGCGATGCCGAACGATCAAACCGAACCGCGTAATGATGCCCGATGCGATAAGCCAGGAGATCCGCCCGATCACCTGCGCCTCGCTCAACCCGACGTCTGCGCCGAGAGCGAGATAGGGCCTCGGTACAAGCATCAAGCCACGCTCCAAGGCTTCCAATAGCCTGCGGTCATCATCATCGAGCGGTTGTGCCCCTGCCCTGCGGGCCTCGCACGATGCAGGTGGCACAGCAACCTGTCGCTTGGCTTCCGACCCATTACGCACCCGGAGCGGAAATCCGAGGTCGATATAATAGGCACGCTCCAGCGGCAGTTCGAGCACATCGAGCCCGCTGGCCGATCGTATCCTGTCGAGGGATGCATCAAGGCTCGCAGCATCCGGTGCAGCGATGACGAACCACAAATTGATGTCGTGCTCACGCTCGTAGTTGTGGTTGACGCCCGCCTCCGCGTTGACGATCCGGGCAACCTCTTCGAGACGCCCCTCGGGAACCTTCATGGCCGCAAGCATGCTGACGCCGACTGTGTTGGGCCGGATCGTCGCGCCGACCCGTCCCAGAACCCCCGCCCTTTGCATCTGCGACAGGCCGAGGAGCAGCTCTCCCTCGCTCAGCCCCGCCGCGCGCCCGATCGCAGCAAACGGTCGCGGAACGAGGGGGAACGCCCGTTGCCAGCCGTCGAGAACGCCGAGCAATTGCGGTGACACATGCGAGACGTCGTCTTCCAGCTGTCCTGTGCGAGCAAGAGTCATTGGCCGATCCTGTGTGCGCGGGCAGTAAAAAAGATGCCTGAAGGCTTGCGTGCAGGAATTGACGCGACGCGCTCGTGCGTCAGCGTGTCGTGGATGTCGATACGATCGGAGTCGCGAACAGAGATCCATGCCTCGCTGCCACGCGGCGTGAATTCAAGGTGCAGCACGGCCGGACCCGGCTTGAATGTGTGCACGACCTGCATCGTGCGCGCATCGACCACCTGGACCGTGTCGTTGAGCGGATGGGCGAAATTAACCCAGACGCGCGGGCTGCCAGGTTGCACGACGGCAAAGATCGGCTGCCCGTGGGTAGCAACACGCCCGCATTCGGCAAACGTCGTCGCGTCGATGGCCAGCAACTCATGCCGCCCGACCGCCGGCAGGAGCAGACGGCCCGCAACCTCGCCCCACCCTTCCAGATGCGGCATCTTGAATACGGGCAGGGGTACTTCACCACGGCCATAGCCATCAAGGATGCGCCGTGGCGCCGGCCGCTCATCCCACAGGTCGAGTTGAACAAGACCGTCCTCGCCGAACAGGCCGGCGATGTAATGGCGGCCATCACCGGTGATCGATGCATCGTATGGCAGTTTGCCGACATTGGCATATCGCGTGACATGTGGCTTGCCGCCCGACCACCCTGCAAAGTCCGCAATCCATATCTCGCCAGCGTCGTAGAGTGTGTAGACGAAACGCCGCCCGGGTGCATCGACAAGACCGACCGTCTTCGAACGCGTGCCGTTACCGGCATCTGCCGCAATCTCGCACAAGGGCGCCAGCGTATCGGCATCGAAGACGCGCACGCCGCCAGGCTCATAGTTCGATACCGCAACGAGCTTGCCGTCATCCGAGATGGCGCCACCGATTGCATTGCCGGCCTGGATGATGCGGTTGACGATGCGCCCTGCGAGAATATCGATCTTGCTCAATCCGCCATCCCGGCCGAACACGTAAGCAAAACGCTCGTCACGCGAGAACACGACCGAGGCATGCGAGAGATCACCCAACCCCTCGACACGGCCAACGACGTTCCGCTGACCCCAATCGACGATGAGAACCGAACCGGCCGCACGTTCGATGATGACACCGAGCGAACCCGTCGCCGCCGAGCATGGCGACCCAGCGCCCTGGCCATGCGAGACCGCCAGCGGCACTGCGCTGGCCGCCGCCGTCACCAGACCTGTCAGCACCTCACGCCGTCTCATTGCGGAAATCCCTCCTTGAGCCGTTGCGCGATCCAGGCCGCATCCTCAGGGCTGAGGAGCCCTTTCCAGGCCGGCATCGGCTGTCCTGGCACACCCTCAAGGATGATAGAGGCGATGCTGTCGGCGTCTAGATGCTTCAAGGCGTCAGGTAACAAGGGTTTGCCCAGTCCACCCTTCAAGGTCATCCCGTGACACGAACCGCAGTCCTGCCGGACGAGTGATGTCAATTCGGTCTGACGCGCGGCATCGATCGCATGGGCCGTGCCGCCAAGGCCCAACGATGCAAAAGTCACGACCGCAAGTCCGCAGCACAGGTTACTCCGCTGCAACTGCAGTGAGTTCACCCTCATCGATTGTCTCCGCTGCAGGACAGGCGAATGCCTCCCGCTCCATGAAACGCGCAATTGCGACCACCTCGCCGATCACGAACAATACCGGTGCCTCAATTCTGCAGCGAGTGACTTCACCGGTGATCGTTGCGAGCGTCGCCATTACACGTCTCTCGTCTGCGCGGGTTGCTCGCGAGATGGCAAGAACCGGCGTGTGAGGGTCGCGTCCGTGCGCGATGAGCTGATCGCTGATTTCCGTGATGTTCGCGAGCGCCATGTAGACGACCAGTGTCGTCTCCGGATCGGCCAGCCCGTGCCAGTCATAATCGAGCATGCCGTCGGCGTGCCGGTGCCCCGTGATTAAGCGCACCCCCGATGCGAGGGTCCTATGCGTCAAGGGCATCTTGAGGCGCGCAGCCGCGCCTTGGGCCGACGTGATGCCGGGCACCACCTTGACGGGGATTCCGGCGGCAGCAAGCGCGATGGCCTCTTCGCCGCCGCGCCCGAACAGGAACGGATCGCCGCCTTTGAGGCGCACCACACGCAAGCCCTGCCTGGCAAGTGCCACCAGGCGATCGTTGATCTCCTCCTGCGGAACGGGATGGTGGTGCGGCGCCTTGCCGACATCGACACGTCGCGTAGTAGCGGGTATGAGCGCCAGAATTTCATCCGATACGAGGCGATCAAACACGACGACATCGGCGGTCTCGATCGCACGAAGCGCCTTCAGCGTGAGCAGCTCAGGATCGCCCGGTCCGGCCCCCACGAGTTGCACCAGCCCCGGTTTCGGTCCGTCCGGCGACACGACCGGAGCATAGATCAGTCTTTCATATTCCATCAGCCAATCCTCGAACGCATCCCAATGCCGACGCATGGGCGCCACCCGCCCTGAACCCGAGGAAATGAGAGGCCGGCGATCCGGCGAGGGCAACCGCCGGCCTCAAGCATCGACGTGTCCCGTATCAGTAGACGTCGTTGCGGGTGTTGAAGACGTTGAACTTGCCAGTCGGCGTCACAAGGCGCTTGTCCTTGATCACCGCCTTCTTGGTCAGCGTCTTGTCATCGACGATCACGATTGCCGATTCCTGATCCTTGCCGTTCCATACAGAGAACCAGATCTCATCGCCTTCGCGATTGAACTCGCCCTGCACCACTCGGCGCTGGCCTTCAGCGATGCCGGACCATTCACCGATCGGAAGCGCCTTGTACTTGGGCTTTTCATTGGCAAGATCAGAAATCTTGAAGACCGCAACCGATGACGAGAACTCAGCCTCGGGGTTGAGCGGCGTGTCGACATAGATATTCTGCGACTTGGGATGGCTCTTGATGAAAAGCGATCCGCCACCCTGGCCTTTGACCGTCTGCACGACCTTCCAGGCGCTGTCCTTGTGGCCCTCTGGATCGGTTCCGATGAACGAGATCGTTTCATCACCCAGATGGCTCGTCGCCCATACCGGGCCGTACTTCGGATGCACGATGTTTGCACCGCGACCTGGATGCGGCGTAATGCCATTTGTATCGATGACGCTCACAAGCTTCCTTTCCTTGGTGTCGACAACAGCGACGCGATTGCGAGCATTTGCCGCGACAAGGAAATAGCGCTTGGTGGAATCGAATCCGCCGTCATGCAGGAACCTCTCGGCCTCGATTGCGGTCACGTTGAGGTTCTTGATATCGGAGTAGTCGACCAGGAGAATCTGCCCGGTCTCTTTCACGTTGACGACAAACTCCGGATTGTAGTGTGAGGCCACGATGGAAGCGACGCGCGGCTCAGGGTGATACTCTTGCGTATCGTAGGTCATGCCGCGTGTCGAAACGACCTTGATAGGCTCCAACGTGTCACCATCCATGATGACGTACTGCGGCGGCCAGTAGGCACCGGCAATCGCATATTTGTCCTCAAATCCCTTGGCCTTGGAGGTCTCGACCGAGCGTGCCTCGCTGCCAATCTTGATCTCAGCAACCGTCTGGGGTGGATCCATATAAAGGTCGATCAAATCCACCTTGGCATCGCGGCCGATCACATAGAGATAACGGCCAGATGCGGAAATACGTGAGATGTGAACGGCATATCCACTCTTGATGACCGCAGCGATTTCCTTTGACTTGCCGTCGATCAGCGCAATTTCGCCAGCGTCTCGCAGCGTCACGGAGAAGAGATTATCGATATCGATCTTGTTCTGCTTCTCCTTCGGTCTCTGGTCCGCCGGCACCAAGACTTTCCAGGTCGCCTTGATCTCCTTCATGCCGAATTCAGGCGGCGAAACAGGATCGTTGAGAAGGTACTTGGCCATCAACTCGACCTGTTCCTTCGTCAATTCGCCGGACGTACCCCAGTTCGGCATGCCCGCCGGCGAGCCGTAGGTGATGAAATCTCGCAAGTACTCAAAACCGTTCTTGCGCGTGACGTCAGTCGTCAGGGGCTTACCGGTCGCGCCCTTACGCAGAACACCGTGACAACCCGCACAGCGCTCGAAGTAGATCTTGTTTGCCTCCTCAAACTCAGCGGCGGTCAGAGTTGGAACGCCGGGCTTGGCGCCCGGCGGTTCAAGAGATTTTTCGCCCAAGACGTCGAGCGAAGGCTGATACTTGCCGCTGGGTGTCGTTTTATGCTTCTCAAGATCTGCCTGCGATGGCTTTTTCTGAGCCATCGCTGGTGCACCACCTAAAACGAGCGCCAGTGCCAACCCAGAGGCACTGATCAGCCCGCCAAATCGAAAAATGGACTTCATGACGATCCTCCGTCCTTCAAGACGGGGAGAGCCTAGAAAGTTGAGGGATTTACTGTCTTGACTTTTGTTAAGATGAAAGACCGCGTTTCGGTATTCGAATGTCGAAGTCTTGATGCCATCCGCTACCGCCCCCAACCGCTATGCCGGATTGATCAGAGACGCTGCACAGGTGCCGGCGATATGATGACCGGCGCGTGCCACCACCGCAACGAGACATCGCGAACATGGCAGTAACGAAGCTTCAAGCACCCCTGCGGCCAACCCGCCGCGTCGAAACAGCCTTCTTTTCCTATGGGTTCCGTCCATTCTTCCTTGGTGCATCGATTTACGCCGCATTCGCCATGTCACTGTGGCTCGCCTGGATCGCTATTCACGCGCTGAATGCTTCGCTGACGTGGATCACGATCGCAGGGGCTCCGCACGTCTGGCATGCTCACGAAATGGTTTTCGGGTTCGGATTGGCCGCTATCGCAGGGTTCCTGCTGACGGCCGTTCCGAACTGGACCGGAGCGATACCCCTCGCTGGCGGTCCCTTGATGATCCTGTTCGCAGTTTGGATCGCGGGACGCATGGCAATGGTATTATCCGCGTTCATCCCATCCGTTGCGGTTGCAACGATCGACCTTGCATTCATTCCGCTGCTCGGCCTTCACGTGACGCACCAGCTCTTTGTCCGCCCGCAACCCCGCAACATGATTTTCCTGGCCCTGCTGGCCGCACTGTTCCTCGCCAACGTGAGCTATCACCTGTCTGCCGCACAAGTCATCGACGGCGACCCGACAGCCGGTCTGCGCGCAGGCGTCCTCGTGCTAACCATCATCATCGTGATCATCGGCGGCCGAATTGTGCCATCCTTCACGCACAACTACCTGCAACAGGCGGCGCCCCGCATGAAAAGCCCGCTACGGTCCGCACACTTGGACCGCATAACCCTGATTGCAACGCTGATCTTCGCGGTTCTGGCTCTGTCTTCGCCCAACGATACAGCCGTTGCTGTTGCCGCCGGCGCGGCAGCTCTGGCCAACGGTGCACGGCTGGCCGGCTGGCGTGGTCTCGCGACACGCTCAAGTCCGATCGTCGCAGTTTTGCACGTCGGATATCTGTGGATTGTCATAGGCATGACTGTCTGGTGTGTGGCCAGCGCAACCGACCTGATCAGCGAGGTGTCGGCGCTGCACGCTCTTTCTACGGGCGCGATAGGCACCATGGTTTTGGCCGTAATGAGCCGCGCCAGCCTTGGCCACACCGGCCGTCCGCTCGTTGCGCCTGCCGCGATCACGCTGGCCTATGTCATGGTGTCGCTGTCGGCGCTGTTACGGACGTTTGGTGTTACCATCGCTCCCAGCCACTACTACGCCGTGATGCTGACTGCGGGGCTTTTCTGGGTCGCCGCATTCAGCCTTTTCGCGTTCGTCTATTTTCCGATCCTGACGGAGCCAAGGCCAACCAGGGCCGCGCGTCCGGCCTAACAAAAGTCAAGGATCGGCCTCGGCAAAAAATGCACCAATGCGCTCAGGATTACGAATGCCTCGTGCCGTCATCATCGCCATCATTGACCTGCCTTGGCGCGATGAGTGACGGGCCTCATTCGCAATCTGGGCTCGGGAACCCAAACCCATGAGGACGCTATGTGGGACGCACTCACGAAGTCGGCCGCGCGAAATATATTTTACGGGGGAAGTGCGTTCTTCCTCGTGATCTTCGTCGGCCTCACAGTACACAGCTGCAACTACGCACTGACGACATCCACCGACGCCAAGGGACTGACGGCGGAGGTGCTGCACGGCAAACAAATCTGGGAGAAACACTCCTGCATCAACTGCCACACGCTCATAGGCGAAGGCGCCTACTTCGCACCGGAGCTCGGCAACGTCTGGAAACGCTACGGCGGCGTGAAAGACCCCGAGGGCGCTCGCGAAACAATCAAGGCCTTCATCAAGAGTCAGCCTTCGGGCGCTGAGGGGCGCCGCCAGATGCCCAACTTCAAGCTCACCGACAAAGAGCTCGACGATCTCGTCAGCTTCTTCGAGTGGGTCAGCCGCATCGATACCCAGAACTGGCCGCCGAACGACGCCGGCTGAGGAGGACGATCCATGAAATACGAAAGTCAGAAGGTCGCTTACGTCTATTTCACGGGAGCGATGATACTGTTTGCCGCCCAGGTCACGTTTGGCCTGGTTGCCGGTTACGTCTATGTCGCCCCCAACACGCTGTCGGAGCTGCTTCCCTTCAACATCATCCGCATGATCCACACCAACGCCCTGATCGTGTGGCTCCTGCTCGGGTTCTTCGGTGCAGCATATTACCTCATCCCCGAGGAGGCCGAACGCGAGATCGAGAGCGTCAAGCTCGCTTACATACAGTTCGCCATTCTCTTCCTTGGAGCGGCGGCCGCCGTGGTCGGCTACGTCTTCCGCGTTCACGGCGGACGTGAGTTCCTCGAACAGCCAATGTGGGTCAAGCTCGGCATCGTCGTTGCTGCGCTGATCTTCCTCTACAACATCACGATGACCGTGTTGAAAGGGCGCAAGACGGCAATCACGAACGTGCTGCTGCTTGGACTTTGGGGCGTTGCGTTGTTCTTCCTGTTCGCGCTGTGGGAACCACACAACCTCGTCTTGGACAAGATATTCTGGTGGTATGTCGTGCACATCTGGGTGGAAGGCGTGTGGGAGCTCGTCATGGCTGCCATCCTCGCCTACCTGGTGCTGAAGATGACCGGCGTCGATCGCGAAGTCGTCGAGAAATGGTTGTACGCCATTGTCGCCCTCTCGCTCTTCACGGGTCTGCTCGGCACCGGTCACCATTACTATTGGATCGGCACACCCGCATACTGGCAGTGGATCGGATCCATCTTCTCGAGTCTCGAGATCCTGCCATTCTTCGCCATGGTCCTGTTCACCTTCGCCATGGTTTGGAAGAGGAAGCGCGAGCATCCGAACAATGCCGCTCTGCTGTGGAGCCTTGGCTGTGCCGTTCTTGCCTTCTTCGGCGCAGGCGTGTGGGGCTTCATGCACACACTGCACTTCGTCAACTACTACTCACATGGAACGCAGGTCACGGCAGCTCATGGTCACCTCGCCTTTTTCGGTGCTTACGTAGCGCTCAATCTGGCAATGGTCACCTATGCCATGCCGCATCTTAAGGGCCGCGAACCCTACAACCAGGTGCTCAATATGATCAGCTTCTGGTTGATGTCGTCCGGAATGGCGTTCATGACCTTCACGCTGACATTCGCCGGCGTCGTTCAGACGCACTTGCAGCGGGTAAAAGGTCAGAACTACATGGACGTACAGGATGAGCTTCGCCTGTTCTACGATATGCGCCTGCTGGCTGGCGTCATCGTAGTGATAGGAGCACTCATCTTCCTCTACTCGATCTTCGTGCCCCGCACCCGCGAGGTCATCGTGAAGACGAATGTGGCCCCGGCAGAGTAGCCTGGTCTGCGATGCACTCTTGCACCGGCGTCAAGTCTTCATGGCGCCGGTGCAGATCACGACCCAATCAATACGAATTCAATGCACCGATCGGGAGTTGACCCGGCATGAACGCGACACTGAACTTATCGACCAAGGATGCCCTTCCCTATTACCGGGCGACCGCCAACGAATGCGCGATGTTCGAGATGGCGCATAAGTTGCGTCTGCCCGTACTGCTGAAGGGGCCGACGGGCTGCGGCAAGACCAGGTTCGTTGCGCACATGGCCGCCCGTCTGGGTCTTCCGATGTGGACAGTCTCATGCCATGACGATCTGACGGCCGCCGATCTGACTGGACGCTATCTGCTCAAGGGCGGCGAAACGCAATGGTTCGACGGGCCATTGACTCGCGCCGTTCGCGCCGGCGGCATCTGCTATCTCGATGAGGTCGTGGAAGCCCGCAAGGATGTCACCGTCGTCCTTCACCCGTTGACCGACGACCGGCGCGTGCTGCCGCTTGAGCGTACCGGCGAACTCCTGGCCGCACCGGAAAACTTCATGCTCGTCGTCTCCTACAATCCGGGCTACCAGAACATTCTGAAGGCATTGAAGCCGTCAACCCGGCAGCGCTTCATCGCCCTCGAGTTCGATTTCCCCAAGCCGGACGCGGAGGTGGAGATCGTCGCTGCCGAAAGCGGATTGGCGCCTGAGCGTGTCAAACCGCTCGTCATGCTCGCCAACCGCCTGCGCGCCCTGAAGGGGCAGGATCTGGAAGAAGGTGTCTCGACACGCCTTCTGGTCTACTGCGCCTCGCTGATAGCGGCGGGAATGCGCCATGACGAGGCGATCCGCGCAGCGTTGATCGAGCCGCTTTCCGACGATGCCGACGTCAAGGATGGTCTGATGGAGGTCGTCGCAGCCGTTATCGGTTGACGCATGCTGCAGGGCTTCCCACGCGCAAGCCCCGCCGCGCCCCCGTTCCGAACAGAGGACCGCGCCTAATGAGCCTCTTGCACCTGCTCGAACCTGAGGAGACGATTGGCAATCTGTGGCACAACATCGTCGGCAACCGCAGCGATGTCGCGCGTTTCCCGCAAGCCGCAGTTTCGTTCGAGGAGATCGAGTCCGCCCTGCGCATCTATTTCCATGCTCTGGGCGGCGAAGCAGGCGTCGAGATCGTGCCGGCCATCGACCGCGTCTCCAACCACCGCTTGACGTTTCGACAAAGGCTTGGCCGGCGCAGCGAGCGCATCCCGGTCGCGGCCTATGACGGCATACGGCTGCAGTTGCCTGCATCGTTCGACCTGCTGCCCGAACGCGCGCTGAACAGGCAGCTCTATTTCTGGACCGCGGCGTGGATCGCCGTGGCGTCCGAAGTGGACGTTGCTGCACTCCATTCCGGCAACGCATTGTACAGCGACTTGCAGCGCATCGACATTGCCCTTGCGATCTCCAACGCCGTGCGCGAGCAATTCCCGGGTTTGGCGTCCGCACACGATGCCCTCTCTGCGGCCTGTCTCGCCCAGCGCCCGCAACGCCCTCTTCCACCGGCGGAAGAAGCGATCGAAGCACTGGTCCGCCAGTGCCTCGCCGCGCCCCATAACGCGAGCATCAGTGAGGCCATTGTCGCGACCATCCTCTCGTTGCCCACCAAAGGCTATCGGCCTTTTTTGCCTGTGCCGCTATGGCCCGACTATGCTCTGGCCGCTGCCGCCGAGGGGATCGAGCGCAATGACGGGGACTCGGATGGGACACGTCGCCATGCCGGCGGCGATGGCCGCATGCGCAAGGCCAAGCGACACAAGAACGATCAGATCAAGCGGAAGGATCCGATGATCGTTCATCGCTTCGAAAAAATTCTCACCTGGACCGAGTTCATGAACCTCCACCGCGATGTGGAGGACGACGAAGAGGACAATGCGCGCAAGGCTGCCGACGACCACGACGAGATCGGCGTCACCCAGCACGAAAAGCGCGCCGCCACCCTCCTCAAGATCGATCTGGACCTGGCACCATCCGATGTCGATGCCGAGCGCGTCTCCGGCGAGCACGTCTACCCCGAATGGGATTTCCGACGCGGGCGGCTGCAGCCAGATCATGTTCGCGTACTCGAGCGCGTAGCCGAGGAGTCCGCGCCGGGCACAAACTGGCGGCCAGGCCCCAAGACCGCTCAGCGCATCCGCACTGTGCGGCGCCAGTTCGAGGCGCTTCGACCGCGCCGCGAGGTAATCGCCCGGCAGCTCGACGGCCATGAACTCGACATGGACGCTCTTATCCGTTCGCGCGTGGACATGCGCGCATGCGGAGAGGGGTCCGACCGCGTCTACCGGCAGACGCGCCCCATTTCGCGCGATCTCTCCGTCGCAGTCCTCATCGACACATCGCGATCCACCGAAGGCTATGTGCAAAATCGCCCGATCATCGACATCGAGAAAGAGGCTCTGACGGCTCTCGCCGAAGGTATCTCCGCGTGCGGCGACGAGGCTGCGATCTACGCATTTTCTTCGTTGCGGCGCGATCGGGTATTCGTCTCGCGGGTGAAGGATTTCTCAGAGCCCGTGAGCGATGCCGTTCGCAATCGGATAGGCGCGCTCCGCCCTGGCTTTTATACCCGACTTGGAGCCGCCATCCGCCACGTCTCGACGCAACTGGCTGAACGTCCGATGCGGCGCCGCCTCCTGCTCGTATTGACCGACGGCAAGCCCAACGATCTCGATCATTACGACGGCCGCTACGGCATTGAGGACAGTCGTTGCGCCATCACCGAGGCGCGCCGTGCGGGCAACGCCGTATTCGGCATAACCATCGACCAGAAGGCGCAGAGCTACTTTCCTCGCATCTTCGGTGCCAGCGCATTCTCCATCGTCAGTCACCCGGCACGTCTGACGGCCGCGCTGCCCGTGCTCTATCGCCACTTGATTGGCTGAACACACATGCAGCAGAAAAAAGACCAGTCCACACCAGAGCACCATGAGGCAGGCGATACCCTCGCCGGCAGTTGGGGATTCCTTTCCACGCTTCCGGGCCATCCCATGATGTGGATTTTGATCGTTTCGGAAATCCTCGTCTTCGGCGGAGCATTGATCGCTTTTGCCGGAGTTCGCCTCACCGACCCGGACATGTTCCGTCAATCGCAGGATCACCTCAATCGTCTAGCTGGCGCTGTCAACACGATGGTGCTCCTGACCAGTGGCTTTTTCGCTGCGTTGGCCGTCAACGCAATCGCCGCCGAGAAGCTCCGCAAAGCGCGCCTCTGGCTGTTGGCCGCCAGTGCACTCGGCGTAGTGTTCCTCGGTGTCAAGGCCGTAGAATATGCAACCAAACTGGCAGACGGCCTGACACCTACCACCAATTCATTCTTCACACTCTACTACCTGACAACCGGTTTCCATGCGCTGCACGTGGTGGCCGGAATCGCCATTCTTGCAATTGTCGGCTGGAAGGCGTCGCTGGACACGATCGAGATCGGAACGAGCTTCTGGCACATGGTCGATCTTGTCTGGGTGCTGTTGTTCCCGATCGTCTATCTGATGCGCTGAGCCTGGCCGATGAAAAAGACAACAACCCCGTCGTATTTTCCCTCGCGCGTCTCCTTGACGGTCGCGTGGGTGTTCCTGATCGCGTTGACGGTCGGAACGATTTTCGCCGGACGCGTGACTGACCACAGCACGCTCGGCGTACCGCTCTTTGCCGCCCTTCTTCTTGTGACGTGGGTGAAGGCCGGGACCATCCTTCGCATGTATCTCAACCTGAGAACGGTTCCCGCGGCTGCCGATGCGTTGACGATCCTGGTCGGACTGGTGCTCGCCGTAATCGCAACGCTCTATGTCCTCGCTCCCTGACGACCAGCGACGTCGCACCGTTGCGAGGCGAGGACGAACCCCGGCGGGGATGAACCCGGCGGTCAGGCTCGTTCGCGCTTATGCGTCAGCGCCTGCCCTTGCAACGCGTGCGCACCAGGCAAGGATGACATCCGTTTCTGCAGGAAGTTGCTCCGCATAGGATCCCGTGAAGTTGTCCCAAGCCGCCTGCTGACCTGACGCCACTGCCACCAGCACTGGAAGGCCCACTCCGATCGCCTGCTCCACGATCTGCCGGAAACCGTGCCCCTCCGCCTCACGCTTGCCGAAGCGATTGATGATAACGAGATCCCGATCCTGCGACAGCGACTGTGCGACAACCCCCACGCTCGCCTCGAGCGCAAATGAGTCGAGCCTGCATCCCTGCGATTCCGGCCCCCGCTTCTCGGAAATATCGATGCGCTTTCCGGTAGCCAAATCCTCCAGGGTCATATCGCAGCGGCAGCGATCTCCACCGTCGGTATTGTGCTGGATAGCACCTGCGAGCCTCAAGCGCTGATCCCTGAGCTTGCCGACCAGCTCAACCAGCATGTCATCGATCTTTGGTCCCTGGCCTTCGCTATAAAGAATGCCTGCCAATCGCGGTTCCGCCATCTCGCCACCTTGCCGAATGCATCTGCTGGACATCCGCTCGTCTGCGACAGCAGCGCTCGAGCTCCGCAACAGACAACACGCTCGTTGCCTATTTGTCTATGGCGCAATTGATGGACCGCAGCAATCGGGCGGGCGTTGGTTCGCGATGACGCGTCACCCAGACGCGCAGGCCGGCCAGAGGCGGCTCGGGCGGTCACGCCCCCGCACTCCGACGGATCGCACGCACCGGTTCACGCCATTTCACTCATAGCCAAAGAACGGTGGCCACGCCGGCTTGATCTCACGTCTCTTCTTCGGCTGCATCGCGCCCCGTCGCGGTGCAGCGCCAAGTGAACTTTGATAGAAACCGAATCCTGACGCGCCATAATAGCTGCCATCCATCTCTGCCTGTGCGGTAACGGAGTCCGGTCTGTTGATATAGCGTGTCGAGCGCTCGATCTCCTCCACGCGCTGCTTGTGAATGCGCGCAGGATCACTGTTGGCGATCTGCTGGAGCGACTTGCCCGCGAGCGCCTGCTCTATGCGCTTGTCGTGGCCGTAGATATCGCGCAGCTGGCGCAGGCCGCCGAGCCCATCCGGCAGAAGAGTGAAATACACATTGTGAACCGCAATCTTCCTCTCCAGATCGACCTCGTTGTTTTCTTCGGCACGTCGGCCGAGAAGCTCCGGGATTCGGTCGATATCCCATCCCTGCACGTCCCTGAAGATAATCTCCGCAAGCTTGCGCGGGTTGCGAACGCGAATACAGCCATGACTAAAGGTGCGCTGAGCGGAGCCGAACAGGCCCTTGCTCGTTGTGTCATGCATGTAAACCGAGTGGTGATTGGGAAACATGAACTTCATTTCGCCCAGGGGATTCCACTCGCCGGGACCCTGCACGATGCTGAGATACCTGATATCGGTGCTGTCCCAGCGAACCTGCTCCGGACTGACCTCGCGCCCGTCCTTGACGATCTTCATGCCGCGTCGAGCAAGAACGCCGTAGTCGCCGCCGCGCAGCTTCGGCAGCAAGTCGGTGATCTTGATGGAATTCGGCACGCCCCACTGCGGCTTGAAAACGATATGCTCCATCTTGTCGGAGAAAATTGGCGTCTGCTGAGAGGCCTGCCCGACGATGATGCGCTCCTCGTGGATGACCTTTCCATCGCTCACGACGCGAGTCATGAATTCCGGAATATTGTTCCAGACATAGACGTTCCCCAGGTCGCGCGGCAGCCAGCGCCAACGTAGCATGTTGGCCTCGATGGTGCGCACATCGGGCAGCTTCGGAGGCGGCGGCGGTGCGTTGAGCAGCGCACGCACGTCGTCGTTGATCTCGCGACGCCGCGGCTTGCCATGCTTGCGCAGATAGTTGCGGATTTCATTGCCGAGCTCGCGGTCGAAATGGGTCGGTGCGCCATCCTCTGCCGGAACGCCGAGACGCTCGCGGACCATTGATACCTGTGGTCCATCGTCGCCGACTTTCAGGAGCGGGCCATCGGGTATCTGCGGCGGAGCCTTGGGCGGCTCGGCGGCGCGCTTGCCCGTGGCCACCAGATAGGCGTTGCGCAACGCTTCGAATATTGGATGCGACGGATGCAGGCCGCGCAGCTCATCGGCCGGATCGGAGGAGGCGGCTACGCGCGGGAGAAGATCGGCCGCGGAGGGCACCTCCGGTTTGTTATCGAGCCACAGCGAGATACTGTTGGGCTCGAAGCGCATGCCGAATGCATCACGGGCATAGGCCATTACCGCCAGCGACATTTGCACTTCGCCGCGGGCGGCGCCCGTGGCGTCCGTTACCGTCGTGCTCGGGATGTGGAATTGCGAGGGATCGAGGGCATAGTCATCGGCGCGCGCCATTTCGGCGGCTGCCTGACGCGCCTTCTCGATAAACCCTGCCCGATCGACCCAGAACGGCCCCGCCATCTCACCGCCGTAGAGCGACCCGAGCGCGTCCAGGACGCCACTGAGATATGGATCGCTCTCGTCGGTCTTCAGCCGGGTGATCTCTTCGAGGATGCCGATCCGCAATGGATCGATCGTCAACGGTTCCAGCGGAGGCGCCGCCTGGCCCGCCGCTTCGAGTTGCTCGCCGGTCTGTGGTCGCGTTGGCAGCGGTGGTTTCACGTAAGGCTTTCCCACCGGGATATCATCGGTCCAGACCCGTGCTTCAGCCGGAGCCGGTAATCCCAACAAACCACCGAGAACTACCGCTCCCACAGCGCCGAGAATCATCGAAATCGAAGAACGCATTACGCCACCATTTTGAACCGAGCACCACGGCTCGACATTGACCGCACTCTACTGCCACGATCGATTGCCGAGCGCATCCGCTTTCATCATCAAAACTTTAACTCCGAGCCGCTGATAATCGAGTTCCGCTCCGCAGCCAAGCGGGCGGCTGCCGCCCCGCTCTGCACATCTTGTCACGTTCCGCAATTGCCGGAGTGCAGGGTCTTCGGCCCAGTCGCTCTCGCAAGTGGCAAACACTCAGCCACCACCATCGCGCGAAAATTGCGACGCGCGGCCACACCCTCTTCGTTACGCTGGATTTTTCTTTGCACAACTCCAGATCGGCGCGTTGGTTCGACTTCGACAACATTCTCGAATACGCTGGATGCATCATCGAATGTGTACACCGTGCGACACGGAACGAGATATACTTGCAGCCTCTGCTCGCAGCTTTTATCGATCACACACTCCTCGTGTGATTTCTCCCTAGGCTGCCCCTGGGTGTTGGCCCACCATCGGGCAACCGGATTTTCCACGAACGCGCTCTCGGATCCCGATCCCTCCGGCCGAAAATGATGGTGCCCGGAATCGCCTCCGTGGTATACCACGGCTTGTCGAGATGCGAAATTTCGCATAGAATTATCTGACGACCGCAAGAGCCGGCGTAGCAGAACTAAAGTCGATTGACAGACTGTTGGGTTGTTGTCGCAGCCGCGAGACACCACTATCAGTGCGGATCAGCTAGTATTGCTGGCACGTGGCACCGGGTCGTCCGCCTCAATCCTTGGATGGACCGGCAAACGAGATCATCGGGGGCCTTGATTCTGCGCCATGGCGTATGGCCCCGAAAAAGATGACCGTAACCAAGGGGGAAGGATGCGCACGCTCAGTTTGGCCATCGCAATTTTCAGCTTCTGGCTGGCTCTTTCCGGACACTACACACCCTTCCTCCTAACGATCGGTTTTCTCTCGGTTCTGGCCGTTGTCTACATCGCGTCCAGGATGGGGCTTATCGATACCGAAGGACAGCCGGTCCAACTCGTGCCGGCGGCCTTGACCTACTTCCCATGGCTGATCGTCGAGATCCTGAAATCGGCTTGGAGCGTCACCAAAGCGATCATCTCGCCTTCGCTGCCCATATCGCCGACCATGACCATTGTCCGGGCGAGCCAGCGCACAACGGCCGGTCTGGCGACCTACGCCAATTCGATAACACTGACGCCGGGAACCATTACGGTCGCTGTCCAAGGCGACAGGTTCACTGTCCACGCCATCGAGTCGGCAGGCGCTGATGACCTGGAAGCCGGCGGCATGGACAGGCGCGTACGTCAGTTCGAGGGAGGTGATTGATGTTCATTGCTGCCACAATCGCAATACTGTTGGCACTCGCGCTCGCCGTGTCACGCGCAATTCTCGGTCCCACGGTGTTCGACCGTGTTCTGGCTGGCAACAGCGTGGGTACGCTGGCCATCCTATTGCTGGCCGCGGTCGGGTTCCTCACCGGCCGGCCCGAATGGCTCGACATCGCGCTGACCTACGGTCTGCTCAACATCATCGGCACACTCGCGGTATTGAAGTTCTTCCGCTACGGCGACCTCGCTTACGATGAAGAGGACGGCGCCTGATGGATCTGATCGTCGATGTCCTGAGCTGGGGCCTCATCGTAACCGGCTCGTTTTTCATTGTCGTCGGCGCCGTCGGCCTGATGCGCATGCCTGATGTGTACACGCGTATGCACGCAGCCTCCGTCATCGACACGGCCGGAGCCGGCTTCCTGATCCTAGGCCTCATTCTTCAGGCCGGACTGTCCCTGATCACGCTCAAGCTGCTGTTCATATTGGCTATCTTCTTCTTCACCGGTCCGGTCGTCACGCATGCACTTGCTCAGGCGACACTTGCTGCCGGCATCGAACCAAAATTGGCCGAGGATCGCCGCGCAAGTGGCGCCAAAACCGCAGTCAGCGACAGCAAGATCAAGGAGCTTCCTCGATGATCATGTTCATCCAGGCCGCGCTGCTGACGATGCTCGCCGCCGTCACCATCGCAATCGTGCGGCAGCGCAATCTGTTCGGCGTCGTGATCCTTGCGGGCATCTACAGCTTCCTGATGGCGAGCGTCATGATCGTGCTCGACGCCGTCGACGTAGCCATGACGGAAGCGTCGGTGGGCGCTGGTATTTCTACCGTGCTTTTGCTGGCCGCCCTCTATTTGACAGGCTCGCGCGAATATCCTCCCGTGCACACAGCGGCATTGCCGCTCTTCATTTCCACGGTCACCGCGGCGGCACTCATCTGGGGAACCAACCAGCTGCCGCGCTTCGGCACCGCCGACGCGCCGATTCACAATCACGTCGCGCCGGAATATATCGATGCATCTCGCAAACATGAGATGCCGCCCAACATCGTGACGGCCGTGCTCGCCGACTTCCGAGGCTACGATACACTTGGCGAGACGACGGTTATTTTCACCGGCGGCATCGGCGTGATGCTGCTGCTGCGTGGTCGTCGCAAGCGCTTCAAGAACGACCGTGATGGCGAGGAGACGGCCGCATGAAGCTCGATCTGATCTTGCGCGTCGGCACCAAGCTGATATTGCCGTTCATTCTTATCTTTGCCCCTTACGTCCACTTCCACGGCGACTATGGCCCTGGCGGTGGATTCCAGGCCGGTGTGATCATCGCCGCGGCATTCATCCTGTACGCGCTCATCTTCGGCATCGACGCCGTCCAGCGCATCGCACCGCAATCGTTCGTCGAGCGACTCGTGCCGCTGGGTGTTCTGATATTTGCCGGAGCCGGCTTACCCGCGATGCTCTCTGGTTACGGCCGCTATCTCGACTATGGCGTATTCGGGCACGATTTTGCCCACGCCCATGAATGGGGAATCCTGATTGTGGAATCTGGCGTCATCACCACGGTGGCAAGCACCATGCTTGCCATCTTCTACGCATTCGCGAACCGGGGGCGCCAATGACAGTCCTTGAGGTCATCACCCATCACTACAATTACTACATAACGATCTTTCTGATGGTCGCCGGGCTCTACGTCGTCATCGCCCGCGGCAATATGATCAAGAAGCTCGTTGGGCTGGCCCTGTTCCAGACGTCGGTTTACCTGCTGTATCTCGCACCGGGCCGCATCGTCGGCGGCACCGCGCCTATTTTCGACAAGCAGTACGAGATTTACTCAAACCCGCTGCCGCATGTGCTCATGCTGACAGCCATCGTCGTTGGCGTGGCAACGCTGGCGGTCGGCTTGGCCCTCGTGGTGCGCATCTCCGAAGAGTTCGGCACGATCGACGAGGATGAGATCTTCGCCAAGGACGAGGATCAATGAGCAGCCTGCAAGAGCACCTTCCCATCCTCCAGATCCTTGTGCCGCTGTTCGGTGCGATTTTGACCGCACTGACACGCAGCGGCGTCGTCGCCTGGACGATTGCCGCCATCGCCAGCGCCATCGCACCCTTCATCTCCGCAGGTCTGCTCGCCCGCGTTGCCGAGACGGGCAAGCCGATTTCCTACGTTATGGGCTCGTGGGCTGCGCCCTGGGGCATCGAGTATCGTGTCGACCTGCTCAATGCTTTCGTGTTGCTGGTGATCTCGATCATCGGCCTCGTCTCGATCCCCTATGCGCGCAAGAGCGTCGCCGCCGAGATCGATTCGCACAAGCAGCCGTGGTTCTACACCATGTATCTGTTGTGCCTTGCCGGTCTGCTCGGCATCGTGGTCACGGGCGACGCCTTCAACGCGTTCGTCTTCCTCGAGATCTCCTCTCTCGCCACGTACACGCTGATCGGGCTTGGCCGCAACCGCCGCGCCCTGCTGTCAGCCTACCAGTACCTCATCATGGGTACCATCGGCGCAACGCTGTACATTGTCGGCGTCGGCCTTCTCTACCTTGTCACCGGCACGCTCAATTTCGCCGACTTGGCGAACCGGCTGGCTCCCGCAATGGCCACATACCCGCAACCGGTTCTTGCAGCACTCGCCTTCATGACCGTGGGCGTATCGCTGAAGCTTGCACTCTTCCCGCTGCATGTCTGGTTGCCCAACGCCTACGCCTACGCACCGTCTTTCGCGACGGCGTTTCTCGCCGGCACGGCAACCAAGGCCGCCATATATCTGCTGATCCGCATTTATTTTTCGGTCTTCGCGGTCGCCATCCCGTTCGGCTCGCTGCCAATCACCGAGATCGTATTGGTCCTCTCGCTGGCGGCCATGTTCATTGCCTCCTTCACGGCCATCTTCGAGACGAACGCAAAGCGTATGCTCGCGCATTCGTCCGTCGCGCAGATCGGCTACATCACGCTTGGCATAGCTCTGGCCAACAAAATGGGGCTTGCGGGCAGCCTGGTACACGTCTTCAATCACGCCATCATGAAGACGGCCCTGTTCTTCGCCCTTGGCGCGATGGTCTACCGCACGGGTTTTTCAACCTTGCCGAAACTCGCCGGCATCGGCCGCAAGATGCCGATCACCACAGCCGCATTCGTGGTAGCGGGTATGGGTCTTGTTGGTGTTCCCGGCACCGCCGGGTTTATCTCCAAATGGTACCTTGCAGTCGGCGCCATCAATGACGGCTGGACATGGCTTGTCTTCCTGATCGTGCTCTCCAGTCTGCTGGCTGTCGTCTACATCGGGCGCTTTGTCGAAATCGCCTACTTCCGTGAACCTGCCGCGGAGCTCGATAACGTCCGCGAGCCGCCACTGACGATGCTGATACCGCTGTTGATGCTCGCCGCGGCCACGATCTATCTCGGGTTTGACACACGGCTTACCGGTGGCATTGCCACCCGTATTGCCGAGTTCCTGCTGGGAGGCCTGTCGCAATGATCGCCGCCCAACCCGAAACGCTCGTGCAACTCGCACTGAGCATACCGCTTCTCGCAGCCCTACTGATCCCGCTGTTCCATAAGGCACCGAATCTGCGCGAGACCGTCACCCTGGTCGCCGCGTCCCTCCTGGCCGCCGTGGTGTGGAGCCTTTACGGTCCAGTTATGGCCGGCGCCCGCCCAGAGCTCAACGGCCCCGAGATCGTCCCTGGTCTCACTTTGTCTATCAAGGTCGAGCCGCTGGGAATGATCTACGCGCTCGTCGCCTCGACGCTATGGATCGTCAACTCGATCTATTCGATCGGCTACATGCGCGGCAACAAGGAACCGCGCCAGACGAGCTTCTACGTCTGCTTCGCAATCGCAATCGCCAGCGCCATCGCCATCGCATTCGCCAAGAACCTCATTACCCTTTTCCTGGCTTATGAGATTTTGACGCTGTCTACCTATCCCCTGGTCACACACAAGGCGACCGACGAGGCGCGCAAGTCCGGCCGGACATATCTGCTGCTGCTGGTCGGCACGTCGATGGTGCTGCTGCTTCCTGCCATTATCATTACAGCCGCGGTCGCAGGTACTGCCGACTTCACGGTGGGCGGCATCCTGGCTGACAGGAGCGATGCCGGCGTCATCACGGAGAAGCTGGCACCGGTGCTGATGAGCGGTCTCCTCGCTCTTTATGTATTCGGCATCGGCAAGGCAGCCGTGATGCCCGTGCATTTCTGGTTGCCCGCGGCCATGGTCGCACCGACACCGGTCAGCGCTTTGCTGCACGCGGTGGCCGTCGTCAAGGCCGGCGTCTTTACGATTCTCAAGGTGATCGTCTATATCTTCGGCATCGACACGCTGGTTCAGACGGGCGCTGCGTGGTGGCTGGTCTGGGTGTCGAGCTTCACCATCATCGTCGCGTCGCTGATCGCGCTCCGGCAGGACAACCTGAAGAAGCGTCTTGCCTACTCAACCGTTTCACAGCTGTCGTATGTGGTGCTCGGCGCGGCCATCCTGACGCCGATCTCCGTCGTCGGCGCAGCGATGCACATCGCCGCACACGCCTGCGCCAAGATCACCCTCTTCTTCGCGGCGGGCTCGATCTATACCGCCGCCCACAAGACCGAGATCAGCGAGCTCAACGGCATCGGCCACAAGATGCCGTGGACGATGACGGCCTTCACGATCGGCGCACTCGCCATGATCGGACTGCCGCCAACCGCCGGCTTCCTCGGCAAGTGGTTCATGCTGACAGGGGCCATGGAATCCGCCCAGTGGCTCCCGGTTACGGTAATCGTCGTAAGCACGATTCTCAACGCGCTCTACTTCCTGCCGATTGTCCATCGCGCCTTTTTCCGCACACCCAACCATGTGCCGCTCGATATCGACGAACCCGCGGCAATCCCCGCAAGCGTCGGCGCCGCTGCAGTCGATGCGAAGGGCCGCAGTGAGACATTGGCGGGTGGACACCACGACGGTGATCACCATGACGGCGATCACCACAATGGGGATCACCACGATCACGGCGAGGCGCCGTTCCCGATCGTGCTCGCGCTTTCGATGACGGCGCTGATGACACTCGCCCTGTTCTTCTATCCCGAGGTCCCATTGGGCCTGGCCAACGCGATGATTGGACGGTGACCACCATGGACAACGATACGCGAAAACCCGCCGGCGACGATCACTGGCTCGTACGTGCGTCCACCATCAAAGCGCTCTGGATCGGCTCGTCGATCGTCTTGGCGATCCTCGTGCTGTTCGATCTTTTGGTGGAGCACCATCCTCATTTCGGCATCGACGGAACCTTTGGCTTCGGCGCCTGGTACGGCTTCCTCTCGTGCGTCGTGCTGGTGCTCTTTGCCAAGGGCCTGGGCCTCATCCTGAAACGGCCGGATACCTATTATGACAACTAGCTTTGTGATTCCGCCGGCCCTCGCCCTCATCGCCGCCGGGCTGCTGATCCCATTCCTCAACGGCGCAATGCGCACCGCCGTCTTGCTTGTCGCGCCTGTCATCACCTTGTGGCTCGTCTGGCAGGTCCCCGACGGCGTGCAGCTCACCGCCGGTTGGATGGGCTATCAGCTTGAGATCGTTCGCGGCGATAAGCTCGCGCGCCTGTTCGCCAGCGTCTTCACCATCATGGCGTTCGCCGGAGGTCTCTACGCGCTCAATCAATCCAGCAGCTTCGAGCTCGGCTCGGCATACGCCTATGCCGGCGGCGCAATTGGCGTCACGTTCGCAGGCGATCTCATCACGGTTTTCGTATTCTGGGAGATCATGGCGGTCGCATCCACCATGGTCGTCTGGAGCGGCGGGCGCGGCGCACAACGTTCGGGCCTGCGCTACGCGGCCGTCCACATGTTCGGCGGCGTTTTGCTCATGGCCGGTATCACTGGTGAAATCCTCGGCACCGGCAGCATCGCCTTCCACGCCATGGACACCAGCACCGTGTCGCGCTGGCTCATTCTGGCCGGCTTCCTCATCAACGCCGGCGCACCGCCGTTATCCGCCTGGCTTCCTGATGCCTATCCCTCCGCCTCCTGGAGCGGCATGGTGTTCCTGTCCGCATTCACGACGAAGACGGCTGTCTACGTGCTGTTACGCGGTTTCCCCGGCACGGAGTTGCTCATCTATGTCGGTCTCTACATGGTCTTCTACGGCATCGTTTACGCGATCCTGGAAAACGACATGCGCCGCATCCTGGCCTATTCGATCGTCAACCAGGTGGGCTTCATGGTGACCGGCATCGGCATCGGCAGCCAGATGGCACTCAATGGTGCCGCAGCCCATGCCTTCACCCACATTATCTACAAGGCACTTTTGCTGATGTCGGCGGGCTCCGTGCTCCTGATGACAGGCAAGAACAAGTGCACCGATCTTGGCGGTCTGTTCCGCACCATGCCGTTCACGATGGTTATGGGGGTCATCGGCGCATTGGCGATTTCGTCGTTCCCGCTGACGTCAGGCTTCATCTCCAAATCGATGATCTCGCAGGGTGCCGCGGATGGGCATCTCGCATTTGTCTGGTACATGCTCGCGGCCGCGTCGGCAGGCGTTTTTCTGCACGCCGGCATCAAGTTCCCCTGGTTCGTGTTCTTCCAGAAGGATTCCGGTCTCAGGCCGCCCGAGCCACCGTGGAATATGCGCGCCGGCATGCTGCTGATGGCTGCCTTCTGCATCGGCCTCGGCGTCGTGCCCGGCCCACTCTACGACTTGCTGCCTTATCCGGTCGATTACGTCCCGTATACGGCAAGCCACGTCGTCTATCAGTTGCAGCTGCTGCTGTTCTCCGGCCTCGCCTTCTTCATCATGCTGGGGCTTCTGAAGCGCACCGAGACGATTACACTCGACGTCGACTGGTTCTATCGCAAGCTGGGCAGATGGATCACGCGCGGTCTCAATGACGGTTGTGAACGCCTCTGGAACAGGACGATGGATCGAGCCGACAGCGCGCTTGCAAGCGTCCATTCGGGCATTTATCGCTTCCATGGCCCCGAAGGCGTCTTTGGACGCGCCTGGCCGACGGGCCGCATGGCATTCTGGGCAACCGTCATGCTGGGAGCATACGTGCTGTTGAGCTACTACGCTTGATGAAATCGGAATGGCTGGCCGATGCGCCTTCACGGCGCGCGCCGGCAGCCTTCCTCGACTCAACATCCCGTCCACATCCGATGATCCCGCCGGGCCCATCGCAGCGGCGGCGGCTGGCGCAACCGCGCGCAACCTCACTCATTCAATCCTGAAGGCGCCTCATCCACCGGCGGCGACCAGAACGGCAGACGCATAAGCCACAGCACCTGCCAATGCCTGTGTAGCTACGCACCACTCAATGGCCTTCATGCGCTACGGCAGAGCCCGCCAACCAGCCAAACCTGCAAAATCAAATCTATAAACTTTGCATTTTCCGGGTTGAAAATTTAGGCCCCTCAATGGTCTAACGATCATCTTTGATTAGGGAGTGCCATTTATCTTTTCACATCGTATCGCTCGCTTTGAGAGGCTCGTCGCGAAATGCTGCTGAAGTCGATTCTGGCCGTTGACGAGACCACACTGGATACTGAAGCGAATGTGCGCGCCAACGATACCAGTGCCGAGCATCAGGCCGATCAGCTCCTCGCCCGCGCGTTCGTCCACGAAGCCCATACCGTTGCGCTCCTCACCGCCGGAGCGGCCAGCGCCGTCAACTATGCGCAGAAGTCAGCCGAATCCACCCCCCTGATCGAAGCTGGTTTGCTCGTCAACAGCTACCAGTCCAACATCGCCAACTGGCCACATCGCGTCCTGACCGAAGAGTTCTCATATGACACGGTACAGCTTATGGCCGACCTGGATCACGCATTCCGGTGCGGCCGCGATGGCCTGCTCGCATTCGAAATCGACGGTAGTGGCATCGGCTTCCATCGCGCGATCGCTCTTCACATCACCAAGCTGACAACCCTATGGCGTGACGCCGCGGGAATCGCCTGTGCACTCGTCGCATCGCTCCGCAATGAAGTCGCTCCGGTTTTTTTGGACGAGTTTTCAACCGCCGCCGAGCAGCTGATCAAAATTCTCGACAGCATCGTCGGCGGAGCACCCGAATGTTGTCAGGCGGACGGCAAGATCGTGCTGCCGCAGCTCGCAGAGCGACGCCGTGCCTCGCGCCACGCGCTGCTCCAGCCCGTGCGTGTTCGCTCCGGCACCGCCGAGTTCAGGGCTTTCGCCACGGACATCTCGTCTGGCGGTCTCGGTCTCTCGCGAATAGCGCCACTGCCAACTGGCGCCCAGGTCACCATTCAGCTCGCTGTCGGTCGCTCGCTACGCGGCACGGTGGTGTGGAGCCGTGGCGCCAATGCCGGCATCGCCTTTGATCAGCCGCTCTCTCTGACTGATCCCCTGATCTTCGGATAACGATCCGATAGTGCTGCTGGCTCCGTTCCAATGCGACTGTCGCATTGGGCCGTACCCGGCTTTCCTGCCACATCGAGCGTCGTGAAACACACGCGCTACGCCCACACGCACGTGCGAAGAACGGCTTACAACAGGTCAAGACAGTAAAACCGAACAAGCTATACCTGAGCGGAAATAGCTTGCAAGATTTTCACGTGCGATTTTGCCGGTCTTTCGTGATGAATGCACCTAAGTACACTTGACCCCGCATCGCATCTGGGCGCGAATTGGCCTAACACTTACAAAAACTTCGACCCATAGGGAGGAACCATGCTCAGAGCATTGGTGATCGATCCAGGTAAGTGCACGGGTTGCAAGCAGTGCGAAATGGCCTGCTCGTACGTGAAGGAAGGCGAGTTCAACGTCTCCAAGTCACGCATCCGTGTCTTCGACTTCCACACCGAAGCCCGCTTCGTGCCCTACACCTGCACGCAATGCGCCGAGGCGTGGTGTCAGCAGGCGTGCCCCGTTAACGCCATCACCACGAATGCGGACGGCGTCAAGATCGTGCACGAGAACCTGTGCGTTGGCTGCAAGGTCTGCACCATCGCCTGTCCGTTCGGCACGGTGAATTACAATGCCTCCACCGGCAAGGTCATCAAGTGCGACACCTGCCTTGGCAGCCCGGCCTGCGCCGAGGCATGCCCGACTGGAGCAATCACCTTCCAGGACACCGAGCAGGCCGGCTTCGACAAGATGAAGGTCTGGGCCGCACAGGCAGCCAACGCCGCCACGCACGAAGGTCCGAACGTACCGGCAGCGAAGGGCTGAAGTGCACATCCCGCCTGCACGTCCAAGTCAGCCGTATCCTGATGCGCCGATACCGATCAGGATGGTCGCCGAACAAACAAAACACATGCGGAGCTGAAACGCTGCCGCAACTCAGGGAGAAGCCGATGGGATGGAATCGTAAGGTCCTGCGGATTAACCTCACAGATGGGACGATCAGGTCCGAGCCCCTCAACATGGACTGGGCGCAAAAGTATCTGGGTCAGCGCGGACTCGCCACGAGATACCTCGTCGAGGAGATCGACCCCAAGGTCGATCCGCTGAGCCCCGACAACAAGATGATCTTCGCAACCGGTCCGCTGACCGGCACTGCGGCATCGACCGGAGGTCGCTACTCAGTCATCACCAAAGGTGCGCTAACCAATGCCATAGCCTGCTCCAACTCGGGCGGCTATTTCGGCGCCGAGTTGAAGTTCGCCGGCTGGGACATGATCATCTTCGAGGGCAAGTCCCCCAAGCCCGTTTACCTCACCGTGTTCGACGACAAGGCCGAACTGCGGGATGCCTCGGAAATCTGGGGCAGAAGCGTTTGGGACGCCGATGAATGGATCAAGAAGCGCCACCAGGATCCGATGATGCACATCTCGGCGATCGGCGTCGCCGGCGAGAACCAGGTACTCTACTCGTGCATCGTCAACGACCTGCACCGCGCCGCTGGCCGCTCCGGTGTTGGCGCCGTAATGGGCTCCAAGAACCTCAAAGCCGTCGCCGTTCGTGGCACCAAGGGCGTTAAAGTCAAGGATGGCATGCGCTTCCTCAAGGCGACTACCGCCGCAAAGAAGGTGCTGCAGGAGAACGCCGTCACCGGCCAGGGCCTGCCGACCTACGGCACGCAGGTCTTGATGAACGTCATAAACGAGGCCGGCGCCATGCCGACCCGCAATCACCGCGATGTTCAGTTCGAAGGCGCCCATGACATCTCGGCCGAAGCAATGGCGACGCCGCGCAAATCGGACGGCCACCCCAACCTGCTCACGAACCAGGCATGCTTCGGCTGCACCATTGCCTGTGGCCGCATCGCCAAGATCGATGACAAGCACTTCTCGATCCAGAACAAGCCACAGTACTGGCATGCATCGGGCGGCCTGGAATACGAAGCCGCATGGGCGTTGGGCTCCAACACGGGCGTCGATGATCTTGAGGCGCTCACCATGGTCAACTTCGTTTGCAACGAGCAGGGCCTCGATCCGATCTCGTTCGGTGCCACCGTCTCCGCGGCCATGGAGCTTTATGAACTCGGCATCCTGACCAAGGAGCATACCGGCGGCATCGACCTCAAGTTCGGCTCGGCCGAAGCGCTTGTGAAATGCGTCGAGCTGACCGGCAGGGCAGAGGGCTTCGGCAAGGAGCTGGGGCTGGGCTCGCTGCGTCTGTGCCAGAAGTACGGTCGTCCCGATCTGTCGATGTCGGTCAAGGGCCAGGAATTCCCCGCCTACGACTCACGTGGCATCCAGGGCATGGGCCTTACCTACGCCACATCGAACCGGGGTGCCTGCCATCTGCGTTCCTACACCGTCTCCTCCGAGATTCTCGGCATCCCCGAAAAAACCGATCCGCTGGTGACGGATGGCAAGGCTGCGCTCGTCAAGGCGTTCCAGGACGCGACTGCCGCCGTCGACTCTTCGGGCGTATGCGTTTTCACCACGTTCGCCTGGACTTTGAACGACATCGCCCCGCAGATCGACGCGGCCTGCGAAGGTGAGTGGACGCCCGAGCGCCTGCTTGAGATGGGCGAGCGCATCTGGAACATGGAGCGCATCTTCAACAACCGGGCCGGCTTCACCGCCAAGGATGATAACCTGCCACCACGACTGGTCAGCGAGCCGGCGAAGACGGGCCCGGCAAAGGGGCTCGTCAACGGCCTCGAAAAAATGCTGCCGGAGTACTACGCCCTGCGCGGCTGGACATCGGACGGCGTGCCGACCAATGAGACGCTTGCGCGCCTCGAGCTGTAATGCTGGAAGACGGCGCGGGGCGGGCAACCGCCCCGTTCGCCGTTCTGCAGTTCTGCCGTTCGGTATTGCCGAGTCATCTGGTCGAAAATAGCGGTCCGCCGCGGGCTTCAGCGCACGAGCGCACGCGATGTATTACGGGAGGAATGAGATGAACTACGTCGTGCTCGGCGCCGGTCCCGCAGGCGTTACGGCCGCCGAAACGCTTCGCAGCATCGACAAAGGCGCCACGATTACCCTGATCGGCGGCGAGGAGGAGCCGCAGCCCTATTCGCGAATGGCCATTCCTTATTACATCTACGGCAAGATCGACGAGGGCGGCACGTATCTGCGCCAGGAGCCCGGACATTATGACCGCATGGGCATCACATACCGTGTCGGTCGCTGCGGCGGAATTGATCCGGCCGCCCACCGGCTCTATCTCGCAGGCGGCGAAACCATCTCCTATGACAAGCTGCTAATCGCGACCGGCGCCTCACCCATCATACCGCGCATGCCAGGCTCCAACCTTGATGGCGTGCAGACTTGCTGGACGCTCGACGATGCCCGCGAAATCCTGAAGCACGCCGACAAGGGATCTCCCGTCGTACTCGTTGGCGCCGGCTTCATCGGCTCTATCATTCTCGAGGCGCTCTATCTGCGCGGCTGCAAAATCACCATCGTCGAGTACGCGCCGCGTATGGTCGCGCGCATGATGGACGAAACCGCCGGAGGCATGCTCGGCCGCTGGTGCCAGAAAAAGGGCGTCGACGTGCGCGTCTCCACCAAGGTGGAGGGCATCCGCGAGGGTAGCGACGCGCCCGGAGCCAAATTGACCGTCGACCTCTCTTACGGCACCGAAGTTCCCGCCGCCCTTGTCGTGCTTGCCGTGGGCGTGCGCTCTAACATTGGCTTCCTGGTCGGCTCCGGCATTGAGACCAACGTCGGCATCAAGGTGAATCGCTATCTGGAAACGACCGCGCCCGACATCTATGCGGCGGGCGATTGCTGCGAGGGCATCGACTTCTCCACCGGCAAACCCGACATGCTGGCGATTCAGCCGGTCGCGGTAGAGCATGGCCGCATCGCAGCGCTCAACATGGCCGGACACGCCACGCCCCATCGCGGCTCGCTCAACATGAACGTTCTGGACACGATGGGTCTCATCTCATCGTCCTTCGGGCTTTGGCAGGGCTCGCCCCTTGGCAAGACTGCCAAGCTCATCGACGAGGACAACTTCAAGTACCTCAAGCTCGAGTTCGAGGGCGACCGACTGGTTGGCGCACAATGCGTCGGCATGACCGACCATGTCGGCATGTTACGCGGCTTGATACAGACCGGGTTCCACCTCGGCGAATGGCGCGACAGGCTGCTGGAAACGCCAGAGCGCCTGCGCGAAGCCTATATCGGCGTTGCCCAGTCACGGCCAGGCTACGGTCCGGTAGCTCCGCATACCAACATGCCGATCGGCAAGACAGCGTGAGGAGAAGGCCGCCGCCGTGACCACCACCGCCGCAACGATGTCCGTTACCTTGAAGCTCTACGCGTCGCTGGGCGCGTACCTGCCAGAGGGGCACGCCCGCAACGAATCACAGGTTACGGTGCTGGAAGGCACGACCATCCTGGGGCTGCTTGATGCGCATAATGTCCCGCGCGAGGCCTGCCACCTGGTTCTCCTGAATGGGATCTTCCAGCCTCCCGGCGCACGTCAAAATACGCTTTTGAAGCCGGGCGACTCGGTTGCCGTCTGGCCGCCGGTGGCTGGGGGTTGAACGGAACGATCGAACCTCATGCGGCTCCCACAGCGGCGATGCCTTGCCTCGATCAATTCGGTCATTTCGCGAAGGCCGGTCTCGCGGCGGCGCACCGAAATCCTCCGTACGCCTTAAATAACCGCAATGCGCGGTGATGGCGCCTGCCGATTGCAGCCCCCGGCCCGCTATGGCACGTTTGACGCAGGCCCCGGCGGCAAGCGCGGCATCCGGGGACAACTCTTGGAGGAAGCGTCGTGCAGCCACAGCCGATGGCGGGAAATTGCGGAATTCGTTCGGCAGCAAGCGCACAGGCCGGAACCACGGCTGCCGTCGCGGAGATTGCAGCGGCACTCGGGCACGACCGCTTCCAGCATATCATCGTCATGTATTCACCGGCTCATAACGCAAAACTGGTGGGCGAGCTCTTCCGTACCAAGTTTCCCCACGCTGAAATCTCTGGCTGCTCGACGTCGGGGGAGATTACGCCCTTCGGCATGATGCAGGGTGGCATCGTCGCGCTGGCGTTCCCTGAGAATGGTTTTCGCGTCGTGGCCGATGTGATTGCCGACGTCGATCGTTCAGGCGTTGAGCACGCAAGCCAACTTGCCCGCAAATTGAAGATGCGCTTCGGGACGGGCCAACCGATGAGCAATCGCGTCTTTGCTCTCCTCCTGGTCGACGGCCTGTCCAACGCCGAGGAGATGCTTATCGCCGCGGTTCACTGGGCGATGGACGACGTCCAACTCATCGGCGGCTCGGCCGGCGACGACCTGGCGTTTCGCGAAACGTCACTGATCCACAAGGGCCGCATCATCCAGCACGCCGCGCTGTTGATCCTCGTCGAGAGCGATTACCCCTTCGAGGTTTTCAAGACGCAGAATTTCGAGCCGACCGGAACAAAGCTGGTCGTTACCGCAGCCGACACGGAAAAACGCATCGTCTATGAGCTGAATGCCGAGCCGGCAGCGCAGGAATACGCCGCTGCCATCGGTCTTCTGCCGCACGACCTCGGGCCATTCAGCTTCGCCTCATATCCCCTGGTCGTCCGCGTCGGTGGCGACTACTACTGCCGCTCCATTCGCAACATGAACCAAGACGGCAGTCTGACGTTCTTCTGCGCCATCGATGAGGGCCTCGTCTTTACGGTCGCCACGCCCCAGGACATGGTACAGTCGACGCTCGCCACATTGCAGCGCGTCGAGCAATCCCTCGGACGCATCGACACGGTGCTCGGATTCGATTGCATCCTCCGCCGCCTCGATGCGGAAAACCGCCAGATCCGTCACCAGCTCACGGACATCTACCGCCGCTTCAACGTCGTCGGATTCCACACCTACGGCGAGCAGTTCAATGCCATGCATCTCAACCAGACACTCACCGGAATCGCATTCGGCGCGCCGCCTGCGGAGGCCACAGCGTGACGTGTGATATGACCAGCAGCCCCCGAGAGGACACGCATAAAGCCGCCGATGATCTCCTTCGCCGCATCGCCAAGCTGGAGAAGATTAACGCTGCTCTCATGAATCGTGTCGAGCGCTCCCTTGATCAACAGGCCAATGCCTACTCGATGTTCCAGACCGCTATCGGACTGGAAAGCCAGATCCGCCACCGCACCGAACAGCTCAATTCTGCGCTCACAAACCTGGAAAGCGTCAACGAGGAACTGACCTTGGCGCGCGACGCTTCTGAGCGTGCAAACAGCGTGAAGACCCGCTTTTTCACCGCCGTCAGTCACGATGTGCTGCAGCCCCTGCATGCCGCACAGCTTTCCTTGTCGGCTCTGATCGAGGGGGCGGCCTCGGAGGACCAGCGCCGGCTTGCCATGCAGGTCGATCATGCGCTCGCCTCCATCGAGGAATTGCTGCGCACGATGCTCGATATCTCCAAGCTCGAAGCCGGTGTCATACGACCGAAGATCGAGCCAATCGCACTTGAGCCGCTCTTCGACTCATTGGTGGTCGACATGAGGCCGCTGGTTCACGCCAAGCGCCTGCGCATCACCAGCCGATCGAATGGCCTAACTGTACTGTCCGATCCGCTGATGCTGCGACGCATATTGCAGAACCTGCTCGCCAATGCGCATCACTATACGCGCTCAGGTGGCATCCTGCTTGCCGCCCGCCGCCGCGGCGATCAGGTCCGCATGGATGTATGGGATACCGGACCCGGCATTCCCGAAGCTGAACGCGAGCGCATCTTCGAGGAGTTTCAGCGCGGATCGACATCGCTCGACACACACCGTGGCGGCTTCGGGCTCGGCCTGTCGATCGTCTCACGCATGGCACAGACACTCGACCATCCGCTCGATATGTGCACCCGACCCGGGCGCGGCACGCGCTTCTCGATCCTCGCCCCGGCGACGAACGCAGCAGAACTGCGGCCCACCCCACCGATGCCAAGTCAGGCCGCGCGCCATACGATCGGCCTTGCCCGCACTCGTGTGCTTGTCGTCGACAACGACGAGCGTGTCGTTGAGGCCATGGTCAACCTGCTCTCACGCTGGGAATGCGATGCGCGCACCGCCCGCGATCTCGATGATATTGACCGGCTCATCATGACCGGCGACTTCCGCCCCGAGATCCTGCTCGCAGACTATCATCTCGATTTTGGCACTTACGGTACACAAGCCATCAAGCGGATACGCGCAGCATTCGACTCCGACCTGCCCGCCATCATTATCACGGCCGATCGCTCTGATGAGATTATCGCAGCCGGCCGGGACCTGTGTTGCGAGGTTCTGCACAAGCCCATCCGGCCAGCTGAGTTGCGCGCGCTGATGCAGCACCTCATCAACTGACGCCTGAAACTGTCTGCCCCGCCTGACAACAGGCGGGGCAGACAATACATCAGCGTCGTATCGAGCCGGCCTCGAGGGGCTCAACCCAGGAGGCAAACGCTGAAGGTTTTCGTTGCCGACCGGACTTGCCCGAAAGCGCCTTTAGGGCAGGTCCGGTTCTTTGCGGAATCACCTGAACCGTTGTGACCTCGTTACGATGTGGCGATCACTTCGCGCCCACAACCTGCATGATCGCCGGACCCATGATCACGACAAACAGTACCGGCAGGAAGAAGACGATCATCGGCACCGTCAGCTTAGGCGGCAGCGCAGCGGCCTTCTTCTCGGCTTCCGCAAAGCGCATGTCGCGATTTTCCTTGGCCATCACGCGCAGGGCCTGACCGACCGGCGTGCCATAGCGTTCCGCCTGAATGAGGGCTGTAGCAACCGCTTTCACGCCGGGGATGCCTGTACGCTTGCCCAGGTTCTCGAAGGCGATACGGCGATCCTGCAGATAAGAGAGCTCGGCAGTCGTCAGCGACAGCTCTTCGGCCAATTCGAGCGACTGGCTGCTCGCCTCCTTGGCGACACGCGCGAAGGCGGCTTCAACTGACATGCCCGACTGCACGCAGATGAGCAGCATGTCGAGTGAGTCCGGAAACGCCTGGCGGATCGATGTCTGGCGCTTCTGTACACGGTTTTTGAGGAACACGTTGGGCAGATAGAATCCCCCGACGCCGACACCCAGAGCGATCAGCATCTTGACCGCAGGAGGATGCTGGAAGCCTGCAGCAAACAGGTAGAAGAGCGCTGCAAGGAACAGCATCGGCGGCAGCGCGACACGGAAAAACAGGTAGGTAACCAGATGTGCCTGGCTTCTCAGACCAGCCATCTTCAACTTGTTGCGCGCCTCGTCGTTGTCGAAACGGGCTTTCAGGTCGAGTGCATCGACCACCCGCTGCATATACCCCTTTGGCGCCTGCCGAAGCTTTCCGCCTTTGCCGTCCTTGGCTGCCATTTCCACCAGTCTGGCGGAGCGCATCTTATCGCGCTCGATCGCCATCACCTTCATGCGCTGGCTGGTCCGATCGCGTTCGAGGAGCGGAAGCGCGATCGTCAACACAGTCGCGAAGGCCGAGACCGCAGCCAGAAACGTCACCAGGAGCTGGGGACGCATAATGAACTCAGCCAATTCCGTCATGAGTGCTTCCTCACGTCAGTGCGTTTAGAGCAGGCGGACGCTGCCTGATGGCGGTCCATTCCCATCAGAACTTGAAGTTGATCATTTTGCGCATCACCAAGATGCCGCAGCTCATCCAGAATGCCGAACCAAGAAGCAGAAGCTGCCCGGTCTTGAGCTGCCACAACAGTGAGATGTAGGACGGCGAAGTCAGGTACACCAGAAGACCGACGATTGGCGGAAGAGAGGCCAGAACGCCTGCCGATGCCTTTGCCTCGGCGGACATGGCCTTGACCTTCATCTGCAGCCGGACGCGATCACGCAATACGCCTGAAAGGTTTCCAAGCGCTTCGGAAAGATTGCCGCCCGACTTCTGCTGGATTGCGATGACCACAGCAAAGAACTTGACTTCCGCCAATGGTACGCGCTGCATCAAGCGATCGAGGCATTCTGAGATCGGCACACCGACACGCTGCTCTTCGACGACCTCGCGAATTTCGCTTGCAATCGGTTCCGGGCTCTCGCGTGCGATGATCGACAGACATTCGTTGAGTGGCAGACCAGACTTGATGCCGCGAACGATGACGTCGATCGCATTCGCGAATTCCTTGAGGAATTTGGTTTGTCGCACCTTTGTTGCGCGTGCCACATACCAGCGGGGGAGGCCGAAGGCGCCCACAAAGCCGATGATTGGCGCAGCAAGTGGCGCAGTCGGGAATGCGATTAGACTGACGATTGTGCAGCCCGCACCCGCAGCAAGGCTCATGAGCCAATAACCCTTCAGGGTTATCTTCAAACCTGCACGCTGCAAACGCAGGTGAAAATCGATCTTCTCGCTGCTCTTCTGTCTCGCCTCGAGGTCCTTGAGCGTATCCGCAACCGCCTTGCGTCGCGCCGAAGCCTGGTCGGCGGCGCCACGACGCTCGCTCGTCCGCACGCCGGACTTCGAAATCGAGCTGATGCGCTTTTCCGCCTTCTTCTCCCCTGAGGTGTAGGGATTGACAAGAATGAACACGATGGCGGCGAATGCAATCGCGGCAAACAGCGCAACCATGGCCTGCATTGGATCGATCTCACCCATTGCCTTCTCCCATGGGATTGCCGTGAGCGTCGAGAACCTCGGATGCAGCCAAGGCGTCGGCCAGGCGGCTTTCTTCCTTGTAGTAGAGCGCGCGGTCCCAGAAGCGGGGGCGAGAGATGCCTGTCGAACGGTGGCGACCCAACAGCCTGCCGTTCGCATCTTCGCCGGTAATCTCGTAGACGATGAGATTTTGAAGGGTCACGACTTCGTCTTCCATGCCCACGACCTCGGTGATGTGCGTCACCTTTCTTGAGCCGTCGCGAAGTCGCGATGCCTGGATGATGACATCAATGGAGCCGACGATCATCTCGCGAATGGTCTTTACGGGCAGCTGGAAGCCACCCATCATGATCATGGACTCCAAACGACTGATCGCTTCGCGCGGGCTGTTGGAGTGAAGCGTGCCCATCGATCCGTCGTGGCCCGTGTTCATCGCCTGCAGCAGATCGAACGCTTCAGGGCCGCGAACCTCACCCACGATAATCCGCTCTGGACGCATACGAAGACAATTCTTGACGAGATCTCGCATGGTGATCTCGCCTTCACCTTCGAGGTTCGGCGGGCGGGTTTCCAGCCGCACCACATGCGGCTGCTGCAGCTGAAGCTCGGCGGAGTCTTCACAGGTGATGACGCGCTCGTCGTGATCGATGGAGCCCGTCAGGCAGTTGAGAAGCGTCGTCTTGCCCGAGCCCGTACCACCAGAGATCAGCACGTTGCAGCGAACACGGCCGATGATCTCCAGGATTGTCTTGGCCTGAGGCGTGATCGAGCTGAATTTGACCAGCTGTTCAAGACGCAGCCGATCCTTCTTGAACTTACGAATAGTGAGCGCCGGTCCGTCGATGGACAGTGGCGGCGCAATGACGTTCACACGGCTGCCGTCGGGGAGGCGCGCGTCGCATATCGGGCTCGATTCGTCGACACGGCGACCAACCTGGCTGACGATACGCTGGCAGATGTTCATCAGCTGCGTATTGTCCGAGAAGCGGACGTTAGTCTTTTGAACCTTGCCACCAACCTCGATGTAGGTTGTATCTGCGCCGTTCACCATGATGTCCGCGATATCATCGCGCGCAAGAAGCGGTTCGAGCGGACCATAACCGAGCACGTCATTGCAGATGTCCTCGAGCAGTTCTTCCTGCTCGGCAATCGACATGACGACGTTCTTGACCTGGATAATCTCGCTGACGATGTCGCGGATTTCCTCGCGCGCCGCCAAGGCATCCAGCTTCGCCAGCTGTGTCAGGTCGATCGTGTCGATCAGTGCATTGAAGACCGTCGTTTTGACGTCGTAGTACTCTTCCGAGTGCCGGCGCTGTGCATCGCGCGCGTCCACTCGAGGGGCTTCGGGCTGCGGCTGCGCCGGCGGCTGGGTGCGTGCACGCGCATCGGGCGCAGGAGCCTGATTCCCATGCACCGTGTTTGCTGGCGGCTGCTGTTGCGATTGCGCAGGCGGCGCCACAGGCACGGGCGGCGCGGCCGGAACCTGCTGATGCGGCGCCCGCTGATCTTGCGAGGGTTGGTGCGAAAGACGACGGGGAGGACCGCCGTCAGAAGAACGTCTCCCAAACATAATGATCGCTCCTTAGCGCTTGAGCTTCAGCTTCTCGAGAAGTGGAGCGAATGCGGATTTCTTCTCCACGCGCACCTCTTTGCGATGTGCCAGTGCAAGCGCTATGTCGCGGAACTGCGGTGCAGACTTCGCTTTGGCATTCATTTCTTCGATCATTTGACCGTTATTGGCCGCTTGACCGAAGGTCTCGCTGTCGAACTCGATCACGGCGAGTGCATTGAGTCCCAGCGCCTGTTCGAACTCGCGAATCGAGATTTCCGGGCGCTTCGGCATGCCGGCCATGTTGATCACCAGATGGGGCGCCATATCGTTCTTGCGCGACCCCTTCAGAAGATCGATGACATTTTTCGCATTGCGCAGGTTAGCAAGATCAGGTGCCGCGGTGATAACCACCTCATCGGACTGCAGCAGCACGCGCTTGGACCAGGACGTCCACATGTGCGGCAGGTCGACCACAACGTACGGCACGTTCTGGCGGGCGACGTCCAGCACCATGTCACAGGCATCCGCAGACAGGTCGTAGTCGCGATCCAGAACCACTGGCGCCGCGAAGATCGAGAGACGCTCCGAGCACTTCGTCAACAGGCGATCCAGCAGTACCTCGTCAAGGCGCTCCGGGCTGGCCAGCGCCTCGGCAATTCCCTGCACCGGGTCCTGGTTGAAGTCGAGGCCGGTCGTGCCAAATGCAAGATCGAGATCGGCGATAATTACGTTCGAGGAAAGCACCTCCGAGAGCGACCACGAAACGTTGTGGCAGATCGTCGAAGAGCCCACACCGCCTTTCGCACCGACGAAGCTGAGAACATGCCCGACCGGATCTGCATCCGGGTCGTTGTAGAGGTTTGAGATGCCCTCCATGATCGCGAGTGGCGTCGTCGGCAGGATCAGATATTCGCTGACACCGCGCTTCAGCAGCTCACGATAGAGGATGACGTCGTTGGTATGGCCGGCGACGAGCACCTTGGTGCCCGCGTCGCAGCACTCTGCCAGGCGGTCGAGCTCGCTCAGCACCTGATTGCGCGGCAGCCGCGACTCCACGATGATGAGGTTGGGCGTCGGGCTCTCCTGATAGTGCGCGACCGCGGCACTGATGCCGCCCATGTGAATCGACAGGTGCGCCTTGGTCAGCCGCCGGTCTTCAGCCGCCTCCTGCAGAACCTCCGCCATTTGCGGTGTCTCGCAGAAGCACTGGATCGATATACGCGGAATAGGACGGGCCCGCTCCGCACCCATGTCCGCGCCCGCCATAGCATCGTCATGATAGTCAAACTCGGCGAGTTCTTGCCCAGACATATTCTTCTCTCCTGGAAACGAAATTTGTGCGTTCAAGCTTGTTTGGAGAAGTGCTGACTAGCTGCCGCCGCCCTTGGCAGTCCGAACCCGCTCGTCTTCCGACTTTTTCGAAGCGGTCGTATCGCCGCGGATGTACTTGCCGAAGACAACGTCGCGACGCTCGCTCGAGCGGTCGGTCATGGTCCGCGGGCCAAGCAGATCGGCCGGATTTGCCACCTGCATCGCGAAGTTGCGCTGAGTTGCGCAACCGAAGTTGGCATAAGGTGCGTTGCCAGGATCGTGCGCCAGGTTGGTCGGCCAGATGCCGCATTCTGGCGCCTCTGCCACATAGCGCATGTATGAGATGCGCACCGGGGCGCTCCCTTTACCCGCTGGATAAGGCTCCACCGATATGGCCGCGTCACCGTAACCCAGATCAGCCAATACGGTCCGGATCTGATGAACGGCCTGCATCGAGGCAATTTCGTTTCTGCTGCCGCTCGGGGCGGCGATCACCATGCGGCTGTTGCCGGTGTCGCTCACCCGGTAGCGGGTCGCGAAGTCCAGAACATCGGCGCGCTGTGCTGGCGACAATCCATAAGAACCGTGCGCAATGTTGATCGAAAGCGTCGAAGGCTTCTGCGACACCAGGATCGGATGCTGCTCGGATGGATCGACCAGAGTCCAGCCTGCAACCCGCGCGCCGTCATCGCCGTGCTTGCAGGCGGCAAGCATCACTGCGAGGCCGCACGCGCCGATCAGCCTGAGCGCCGATCCCATCGTGCCGGATGCGGTGTGCCTGGTCATTATTGACACGTCCTTCATGAGAGTTCTCCACCACGTCCGTTATTCAACAATGAAACCGTAATCGCCCTTGAGATCACCCACCGGCACTTCGGTACTGCGACCGTAGATGGCGTTCAGATGACCCAGGAAGTTGGCCTTGCGGTCGGTTGCATTCGCCAGTCCGTCGATCGGCTTGGCGAGGTTCCTGCGCGCGGTCGGCCGCACCAGATAGGGCGTGACGATCACGACCAGCTCGGTTTCCTGCTTGATGAAGTCACGGCTGCGGAACAGCGTGCCCAGCACCGGCAGGTCCTTGAGACCCGGGAAGCCATCGACGTTCTGGCGCACGTCGTTGGAGAGCAGGCCCGCCATCGCCAGGGAGCCGCCGGAGGGAAGCTCGACTGTTGATTTTGCGGAACGCTTCTTCAGTGCCGGAATCGAGATGGCAGACAGCGTGACCGCACCACTGTTGGTGAGCTCAGAGACCTCGGTCTCGATCTTGAGGCTGATGCGGCCCTCCGACATCACGGTCGGAGTGAACGCAACGCCGACGCCAAACTCCTTATAGGTGACGGAAAGGGCACCAGTGTTGTCCACGACCGGGACCGGATATTCTCCACCCGCCAGGAACTTGGCCGTCTCGCCCGAGATCGCCGTCAGGTTCGGCTCAGCAAGCGTGCGGATCAGACCATCGCGCTCCATGGCGCGGATCGCGTGCGAAATGCTTTGCTTGCCGTTGCTCCAGCCCCCATCCAGGCCGCTGTTGCCGAAGGCATCTTTGCCCGGGCCTTGGTTATAGTTGCACATCGCGCCGGCAGTGCCGCATGCCTGCCCGTCATCCGATTTCAGGTTGATCCCGGGGATCGGCAGCGTCCCAAGACCGGCAGCAGCCGTGAGTGGTAGGGCGTTCTCGGTCAACAGCGTCGTCGTGAAGTTGCCGGCATTGATGACGGCACCGAGGTTGACACCCATCTGCTTCAAGACCGACCGCTGGATTTCGGCGACCATGACGCGCAGCATCACCTGCTCCTCGCCTTCGACCTGCAGCAGGTTGATCACCGCCTCGTCAGCCATGTCCTTGGCGAAGCTCTTGATCGCCGCACCTTCCGCCTGCTGCGTCGTCTTGGTCTCGTATTCGACGGTAACGAACTGCTTGGCGATGTTGGAGGCACGCATCGAGTCAGCGGGGTTGCGAACCGAGCCGGTGAGGATCACCGTCTGGTTCAGCATTTCCACCTGTATGCGGGACCCGGGAATGATCCGGTTCAGCAGATCCTCGAGGCCGCCGGTCTCGCGTTCCACATAAAGCTCGAAGGTCGCCAGCTGCTCACCGTCTGCTCCAAAGAAGAAAGCGTTGGCCTCACCGATGCGCCGTGCCAGCAGGAACACGCGGTTCGAGCTGAGCACAACCGCGTCCATCACCTGCGGGTTTGAAACCAGCACGTCCCTCACATCGCGCGGGAATTCGATCAGCACGGACTTGCCGAGACCGACCCGTGTAGAGCGCCGGATCGGGAATATTGTGTCCGCTGAAATCTTCAGAAGCGACTGGTGCGCACCGATCGTTCCGTGCTTGTCACTGGCGTCGGCCGCATGTGCATTCGTTCCCGGCACGAGGACGACAACAAGCACCGCAAGTGCCACAACAGCCGCCAAAGTGGCTCCGAAAGCCTTCTTCGTTTTCATCAACATCTATTTATCGCCTTCCGACGAGCTACGTTAGGATCTACTCAGTTCACGCCGTACGCACGCGAACGGGTGCCGTAACGCAAAATACGGATGGCATTGCCGCGTTCTGAATTGATGTCGCTGCCATTGGAAGGGCCGCTGCCCTCCTTGAGATCGGCGACGCTTCTGAGCGAAAGCGTCACGTCGCCCATCTGGTTGCCGAGAGCGAGCAACTCGGCCTGGTGAGGAGTGAGTTCCAGAGTGGCGGTGGTACCGTCCGCCGATTTCTTTCCTTCTTTCGTCTCGATCTGCTGACCGATGGCGAGGATGCGCACATTTGTGAACAGCGTGTCGCTGACGAAGTTCTCTTGTCCGCCCTTGCCACGCATTCGACGGATCAGGATCACGTCGACATGGTCGTTTGGAAGGATGAGCCGGCCGACCGCCTTCTCCTCATCACGAATCTTCGTCGAGATCGCCCGCATGCCCGAAGGCAGAATTGCAGCAAGGACACCGCCGCTGCCCGGGGCGATGAGCTTGTGCGATGTGATCGGCTCGCCGGCAAGGAACGGTGCCCGCGCTATGCGACCCGCCATTTCCCTTTGCGCCTGTAAGCCGCGTGCTTTGGTGATAAAACTCGGCGTAACGGCGTCAGCGGGCCAGGTTTGCCAGCGGAAGTGACCGTCGCTGACAACCTCGCCGAGAGGAATATCGGACCGCGCGACAAGCACCTCTGTGGTATTGAGCGCCTTCTGGACTTCCTTCGGAACTGGCGGCGGCTTGTTGACCATCCCCTTCATAAGGATGAATGCCGCAAGGCCAGCCACGCCGGCGATGCCTATACCGATCAACTGAGATTTCTTCATCGCGAAACGGTCCTCTTAAACCCGAAGGCTCGAACCCAAGGTCCCGTACAATCTGCGCGACAATCGTCAATGCGAGGTTAATCCTTGTGTTATTTGCGAACACTCTCCGCGTCATTGTGCGCCGGCCGGGCAAATGCGCCATCGCGCCGCCCTGCCGAGGCTGGATGTCAGTGTGCCAGGCCGTGGAAGAAGGCCGTGTTGGGGTAGATCCATAGCGCGGCCGCCGCGATCGCCAGGCCATAGGGCATGCCTGATTCGCGCGCCTGCAAGCGCAGCACCCAACGCGGCGCGTTGACCGAGCCCTCCGGGAAATACCTGCGTGCATAGAGGACGATAATCGACAGCACAGCCCCCGCAAGCGAGATGCCCAGAACGTATGAGAGCAGTTGATCGAAGCCGATCCACAATGACGATGCCGCAAGCAGCTTGGCATCGCCGCCGCCGAAGACACCCAATGCGAACAAAGCGAAGCAGATGACCAAGACGAGCGCCCCGGTGCCTAAGTGCTCGAGGATCTGCTGCGTCGGCAACTCTGCGAAATAGGCCGCGAGGAAGAAGGCACCGACCAACAGGAGCGATACCCTGTTGGGAATCGTCATCGTCAGCATGTCCATGGCAGCCGCAAACGCCATTGCGGCTGGAAACAGCAAGAGAAGCGAATAATCGATCATGTCTGCACAACGCTACGCAGTTACGGGGGGCAGTCGCCGGAGGAAGTCTCGCACGACGGAATGAACGGCGCGTAAATTCGTCGGTTTTCCGTCTCGTCCTCTTACAGGGCGGCAGACACGAGCTGGAACGTAGCGACCAATGAGAGCCCTACCGTCCGCAATGCTCCGATGATTGCAATGCTGATCAACGCGGTAATCAGGCCGTATTCGATTGCCGTGGCACCCGCCTCGTCTGCAGCGAACTTCTTCATCAACGCAAACACAGTATACCTCACCAGTCTCGCGACACTGCCAATGACACAAGCCTATGTCACAATCCTCTCGCATTGCTGAACGACGCGATCTCAAATTGCGTTCCGCCGACATACATGCACGTATACTTAAAGATACGTAATCGACCACACACATTGTTGTCGAATATTGCGCAGTGCTGCGTCGCATCACGATAACCACATACGAAAACGGCGGAGCCGTGGGGCTCCGCCGCTTCGATCCAAGTTCAGCGCTGAGAATTAGGCGCCCTGGAGAGCAGTTGAGATCGCCGTGTAGACAGCGACGAGGTCAGCGCTGACGATCTGCAGGGTGGCGATGATCGCAACCGACAGAAGGGCGGCGATCAGGCCATACTCGATAGCCGTGGCGCCGGACTCATCCTTGACGAAGCGAGCGAAAACGTTCTTCATGACTTCTCTCCCAAAGAGCAAGTTTGCTACTGCTGACCAGTTCGACGTCGGCTCGTGCCGTGTGTCTGAACTGTTTGCAGACTACACTCAGCCCATTAAAAAGATATGAAGAGACAAAGCATTGATCGCAAACAATCAAGCAACGTTGGATAACAAACCAATAATTTTGGACTAAAAACTACAATTTAGTTGGATATATCATGTATAAATAGCGCCACATCAAAAGAAAGACGCTTGAATTTATTTATTACATGCGATTATCGTGATTAAATAATACTTAATAAGCGCGATTATTACATTTTATACTGTTATACTATTATGGTTATTCTATGTATAAGATACCCTGCAGCCCAAGCAGATCATATGGCATTCTAATCAATTCCAGCTGTTCTTCCCTTGCCGCGCTCGGCAACCAACGCACCCGAACCCGACCACGCCAGTTCCTCAACGACCGGTAATTTCAAACGCCTGCGGATGACCTCACCAGCACCCGACGCAGCCCAAAGTCTGACAGCCGTTTGCACTCCCTTTACCTTTTGCTGGACTAATAGCGCCAAGCGACAAGTCTGGAGAGCGGAACATGCTTCCCTACACGAACCCGAAATCGAAGTTAGCCACTCTGATGCAGACGGGACTGGCTGCCACCATGGCAATTCTCGCAACCATGGCGCTCAGTGCCCAGCAGGCGAGGGCGAACGACCTCATCGTCCGCTATGACCAGTCGCAAATCCTGCGACTACCACGCCCCGTGTCCGAGCTGATCATCGGCAATCCTTCAATCGCAGATGTCGCGATCCAGGGCTCCGACATTCTCGTCATCACCGGAAAGACGTTCGGCGTCACCAACGTGATCGCCCTCGATGGAGAGCGCAACGTCATTCAGGATCAGCGCGTGATCGTGCAGCGCGACGAGCAACGTCTCGTCAACCTCCACAAGGGCGCCATGCGCCAGTCGTATACGTGCTCGCCCAACTGTCAGCCGACGATCACCATCGGCGATGACCCGACCTTCTTCGACCAGATCGCCAAGCATTCGTCTACCAAGACCAAATTCTCCGACTCCGGCGCCGAATCGACGCCAGGCGGCGGTCAGTAATCCGCCCGTAGCGCTGGCCGGCCGCACCGGCGTTCGCACAAGACACTATATTATATAGAGTGCGTGCGCCGCTCGCGATCTTCATTGGCAGCTCAGAAAAGATCGGCTCGAAAACAAAATAGCGCGAGATCGACAGGGGCAACGTCGATCTCGCGCTTTACTTGCCCGGAGCGACCGGACATCCGCTGCAGCCGAGGGTGGAGCTGCTGCAGATCCCTTGCGTCACTGGCCGCGCCACCTTGTGGTCAGACGGCCTACAACGCGCACTCCAGAGAATCTTCAAATTTATTCTATTTGTCCATTCGGCGGTGAGATCGGCATTAAAAATGCGTGAATCAAATGCGTTCAATGACCCACGTAATTGTTAAATGTTTGCAAACCAAAAGGCTTTGAAAGTTTTCCGATAAATGTTTTTTTTACGGTATGCGTCATAAGGTTCCCGTATGTGTTTCCGTATGCCGCGTAAGGATCGCTCCGCTATGTCCGAAAAGCAAACTGCTCGCTGCAGCACGCGATCCCTGCGCACACTTCTGACCCAGAGTCGTCGCTTCGCTCACAGCAACGATGGCACGACCGCGATTGAATTCGCCATCGTTCTCGGACCCTTTCTGGCGTTCACTTTCGGCATCATCACGATCGGAATGCACTATCTCGCGACGAATTCGCTTGAGAAAGCGGTCTATGACGCCAGCCGCCAGATTCGCACTGGCCAGGCCCAGCAGGCGGGTATGACGTCAAAGGAGTTCAGCAATCTCGTGTGCAATCTGGCCGCACCGCATATCGATTGCACGAAACTGCGGGTCCACATGTCGAGCTACGACAGCTGGAGGGATGTCACACCGCCAAACTGCGTCGACTCCACCAGCCACGAGCTTTCTCAGGGAAACTCGACCACCAATCCCATCACCGGAGATGTAGGTGGTGCGAGCAAGAAGGTCCTCGTGACCGCCTGCTATGACTGGACGATCGCGAAGTATCTGCCCTACTTGCTTCGCGACGAACATGGAGTCGCGCGCACAGAATCTCCGCTCGCGAGCGGCGGAATGCTGATGCAGGCGTCTGCAATATTCCAGACGGAACCCTACGAATGAGAACGCTCGCTAGCATCTGATTGGCCAAAATGGAAGCGCGCGAGCTTCCCGCGAAAGCGTGAATCAGATTCGTCATTCAAGGAGCAGGACAAGGCCACCGGCGTTCGGACCTGCTCTAGTGCATGCCTGAGTTATATCGTGTGAGGCTGTGATGGTCGACTTGAAGAAAAAGATTCGCCTTGGCGCTGCGTTCGCGAAGCGCTTCGCAGGCGATAGAAAAGGTGTTGCAGCAGTTGAGTTCGCCTACATCGCGCCAATTCTTCTGATCATGCTCATGGCGACGTTTGAGCTGTCGCGCGCGGTAAGCATCGATCGGCGTCTGAATTCGGTGAGCGCCATGGCCAGCGAGCTCGTCGCGCGTGAAGAACAGGTCGACGATGCCGATCTGAAGAACATCTATCGTTCCCTCGACCACGTCATGAAGCCCTATAATGACAATTCCCTCGTCGTTCGCCTTCTTCAGGTCCGCACTGACACCAACGGTGCCACCAAGGTCGAGTGGTCGAGCGAAATAAATAGCACCGCAATCCAAGACACGAGTACCGGCCCGCTTAACACGCCCTACGCCCAATGTTCGAGCTTCGCCATCGATCCCGAACTCAAGCAGAATGGTTCGCGCGTTCTCGTGGCCGAGGTCGGTTACAATTATCAGCCCGTCTTCGGCAGCTTCATTTTCCGCGATTTCAGCCTCGAGGACTTGAAAAAGAAGCGCAACAATATCGATGGCCTCGCCGGCAGTTGGTCGTCCAAAGCGTTTCACTCACCACGCTGGAACTGTGTGGCATACCAGACTGCCAACTGTCAGACCTGTCCTGAATGACAGCATTTATTGGCGGGCTCATTTGCATGATCCGGTATATGATAGGCCACCCTCTGGGTGGCCTTTTCGCTTTAATGTCGTGGCAAAACGGGTTTAACGACCAAAGAACAATGTTTTCTAAGCGTGCTATGGTCACATCGACGGCACGTTCAATGTAACATTTCCATACTGATCATTCACAACGATAGTAGGATTATGCCATGGGACGCCGGTCGGTCCACACACCGGAAGAGCTGCGCGAGCACATAATCGGAGCAGCCACTGAACTCATTACGGCTCAGGGTTTGTCCGGCCTCTCGGCCCGCGAGGTTGCGCGACGCATCGGATATTCGCCGGGTACCATTTACAACGTGTTCGTCAATCTCGACGACCTCGTGCTCACCATTGAAGAGCGATTGCTCGACGAGCTTGACACAACGCTGCGGGACTTGCCCACGACGCAAGAGCCACGCGAACACCTGCTGCAACTGGCCGAAGCCTACTTGCGCTTCACCCACAAAAATCCGCGTCTGTGGAATCTGCTGTTCGAGCACCATCTTCCTGCATCAGTCGATGTCCCTCCGGCGTACCAGGAAAAACTCGACGGACTGCTTGCCCGCATCGAGAATGCCCTGCGTCCTCTCGCCGGCACCACCAATGAGGATGAATTGAAGCGCCGCTCCCGGGTGCTTTGGGCGGGGGTTCATGGCATCACATCGCTGTCGACGGCCGATAAGCTGTCGAGCATCACGCCCGAGTCGGCATGGCCATTGGTCAAGGATATGATCGAGACCTACCTCAACGGCCTGCGCAAACATTGAGCCGCGGCGTTGGCAGCGTTGGGCCTGATCGGCCAGACGTGATCCGATCAAAACCTGACCTGCTCGATGCCGGCGGACGCAGAACGACTCATTCCCCCAGCCGCTCGGGCAGCGTCCCCGTCGTGATATCGCCACGACCGGACGTAGCATCCGTACGGCTCGACGCGTACCGCGAGGCCGGAATGATTCCGAACCATTTTCCTTCCGGCAGCAACCGCTGATTGAGGCCCGCCCACAACGCGCGCTGCGTGATGCCGTCCACAAAGGTCTTCGTGGGCGGGGTCATGTAGAGCGCCAGAGCGGCGGCCACCGCCATTGCAGCCGAAGCCGCACGGTATCTCGAATCGAACAGCTTGAGCGCTGTGCCGAACGAGGACTTGATCCGCCGGTTCATCACATCAACCGAGTAGATCTCGTCAAGTACGAGATGCTGCAAATAGCCAAGAAACAGGAATCCTGCCCCCAGCCAGGCGACGCCTTCGTGCCGCCCGAGCACGTAATGCATGATGATTGCTGTAATAGCCGCAAGAAACAGCCCCGCCAGCAGCGAGTGCCAAACGCCGCGGTGTACCGACAGCCGGTGGAATAGCGCGTGCAGCCCATAGCGCACACCAACCAGCGTACCGAGCCAAAGGACCATCAACTCAACGACAGAGAATCTCTCGGCAAAAGCGAACAGAACGACGAACGAGGAAAAAACGCCCAATCCGGCGAACATCGTCTTGCTCGCGCGCGAATCCTTGAGATCGATATCCGGCAAAACCGAGCCCAGAACGCCCGCCAAGGTGACCGCAACAAGATTTTCGGGGGCAACGACGTCTGCCGCCAGCGTCAGCGTCGCCAGCACCCCAGCCTGCACCGTTCCGGCACCGATATGGGTCGTAAAATTGGCCATGGCCTGCTCTTCCCGCATTGGGCGCAATTGCGTCCCCAGTTCAGCGTGCGCTGCATACACGGACGGCCCCACACGACCAGATTCGCTCGGCCATAGGGAGCCGCCGCGTGACGTGAACGGTGGAAAACGGCCTGACAACGCCAAAACTTCGGTCCGCTTCGTCAAGCGACCGAAGCAAACAGAGCTTTCGTCGCAATGCCCCAACAAACGCCTGGGCAGATGCCACGCGACAGGCTATCGAGTGGCGACACGAGGACCGGGCAGCGTGGAATCCTGCGGAGATGTGCCTGTGCGGTCCCCGAACTTCGCATTTGATAAAGTGTTGAAAATGACCAATCCCGCCCAGCCAGCGAACCGCGCGTCTTTGCTCCTGACGATGGCGGTGGGCTCCATCATCGTGGCGTTCCTCGTGATGGGTATCAAATATCTGGCCTATCTGAAAACAGGATCGGTCGCGCTGTACTCCGATGCACTGGAGAGCATCGTCAACGTCATGACCGCGATCGCCGCATTCATTGCGATCCGGATCGGCATGCGGCCGCCCGATGCCAATCACCCCTTCGGCCACCACAAGGCGGAGTACCTATCTGCCGTGCTTGAGGGGGCGTTGATCATCATTGCCTCGCTCATGATCCTGCGTGAGGCTTACTATGCCTTTCTCTCCCCGCGCGAGTTGACCGAGCCAGCTTTGGGTCTCGCCATCAACGGCATGGCAACCGCATTGAACGCCGGCTGGGCCATGCTCCTGATCGGCCGAGGCCGCACATGGGGCTCGTTGGCCCTGGTGGCTGACGGTAAGCACCTCATGACGGACGTCGTCACTTCGGTTGGAGTGTTCCTTGGACTTGTGTTTGCAACGCTGACCGGCTGGGCAATTCTCGACCCGTTGCTCGCCTGCGCAGTCGCCATCAACATCCTCTGGACCGGCTACGGGCTGGCGAGAGAATCCATGAGTGGACTGCTTGACGAGCGCGCATCGCCCGAAATCGAGGCCCGCATCCATGACGCCATCGCCGCCAATGGCGCCGGCGCCTTGGAGGCTCACGACATCCGTACACGCCATGCGGGACGCATGACGTTCATCGAGTTCCATCTCGTCGTACCCGGCGCCATGACGGTTGCCGACGCACACGCGATTTGCGATCGCCTGGAGGATGCAATCGAAGCCGAACTCGTTGACGCCGACGTCATCATTCACGTCGAGCCTGATGAGAAAGCCAAGCCGGATGTCGCGATTGCACTCGATAACGGCAATGCAAATATCAGGACCTGAAGCTGCCGCACGGGATGCCCCATGAAAATGGCGCCACGTGTCAAACGGCCGGCTGGCGCTCCGCCCACAGGTCGTACTCGTCGGCGTTCACCACGGTTGCGCGCACGATGTCGCCAGCGGCCAAGCCGGTATCACCATTGAGGAAAACGCTGCCGTCGATCTCCGGCGCGTCCCAGACCGACCGCCCGATCGCTCCCTCCTCGTCGACTTCGTCGATGATAACGTCGATCTCCCGACCAACGCGCGTCGCGAGAATTTCACGGCTCACACCCTGCTGTGCCGCCATGAAGCGGTGCCAGCGCTCTTCCTTGACCTCCTCGGCAACCGCGCCCTCGAGTGCATTGGCGCTGGCGCCATCAACCGGCTCGTATTTGAAGCAGCCCACGCGGTTGAGCTTTGCTTCACCGAGCCAATCGATCAGCATCTGGAAGTCTTCCTCGGTCTCCCCCGGGAAGCCGACGATGAAGGTCGAACGAATCGCGAGATCGGGGCAGATTTCCCGCCAGCGGCGGATCCGCTCCAGCGTCTTCTCCTGCGCGCCGGGCCGCCGCATCGCCTTCAGCACCTTCGGCGAGGCGTGCTGGAACGGGATGTCGAGATAGGGCAGCAGCTGGCCTTTTGCCATCAGTGGGATCACGTCATCGACATGCGGATATGGATAGACATAATGCAGCCGCACCCACGCGCCGAGACTGCCGAGCGCACGCGACAGATCGAGAAACTTGGCCTTCAACGGCGAGCCGCGCCACAGGCTCTCATGATACTTGAGATCTAAGCCGTATGCGCTCGTATCCTGACTGATGACGAGGACTTCCTTGACGCCGGCTGCAACCAGCCGCTCGGCCTCGCGCATCACGTCACCCGCTGGACGGCTGACGAGATCGCCCCGTAGCGATGGAATGATGCAGAAGGAGCAGCGGTTGTTGCAGCCTTCGGAAATTTTCAGATAGGCATAATGGCGCGGCGTCAGGTGCAGGCCTTCGGGCGGTACCAGATCGAGAAACGGATCATGCAGCGGCGGCACCGCGCCATGCACGGCTTCCACGACCTGCTCGTATTGGTGCGGCCCAGTCACGGCGAGCACCCCGGGATGCACCGACGTGATCGCCTCCTTTTCCACCCCGAAACAGCCCGTGACGATCACTTTGCCGTTCTCTGCCAGGGCTTCCCCGATCGCATCAAGGCTTTCCTGCTTGGCACTGTCGAGGAAGCCGCAGGTGTTGACGACCACCACGTCGGCGCCGGCATAGTCGGCAGACAGCTCATACCCCTCTGCCCTGAGCCGCGTGATGATGCGCTCTGAATCGACCAGCGCCTTCGGGCAGCCGAGCGAAACGAAGCCCACTTTCGGCGTGGCCGGGGTGCTAGAGGTGGTTCTCTTCGGGATTTTCGGTTCTAGGGGTCGCGACATGAGCGCGCTTCTATCGCCGGCGGACCGGCGGCGCAATAGCCTTCGCCGTCAGGTCCCCCGGGCCGCTCCCGCACACCGAGGATGCTCAGCGCGCCACCAGCAAGCCGGAGTCGATCAATCGGCGGTGGAAGACCAGAATCTCCTCGGAATGTGTGCACGTGTAATAGCGTCCGCGGCAACGCACCATCAGCCGCAGCCGCTCCTCACTCGCTTCCGAAAGCGGCAATCCCGCCAGCTTCAACATCAGTGTCCCGAGGTATGGCACATCCAGTACGTCCACATCGGGCAGCGGCGCCGGCGTATAGTTGATGCCCTCGGCCGTGTAGTACGTCAGAAAACCCTTCGATTCCGGCGACATGACCATGTCGTGCGATTCCACGCCATCGAACCCGAGCAATGGCCGCGTGACGATCGGCTGATGATCGCCATACTGCACGATCAGGAACCGTTGATCCGGGAACCTCCGCTTCAGTTCTGCTCGGAACCACTCCAGATCGATGCGCGCCAGCGACAGGCGTCTCAGATACTCGTTCATTTGCGGCGAAGTCCCCGGTCCGCCGCCAGGCACCTTCACGTCAGGCGAGTGCGCCGTGGTATAGGGCAGATGCGTCGCCGACGTCAGGATGAAGCTGAACAGGGGAGCCGACGACGAAGTCAGGTGCCGCTCCAGCCGGTCGAGCGCATTTCCGTAATAGAAACGGTCTCGCTCGTTGTAGCGCTTCGCCTTCTGCGCCTTAAAGTCGTTGATCTCGCCGAACCCGATCGAGGCATAAAATTTTCCGCTCGATACGAAGTGCTTGGGAACCGGATAGAACATCACGTTCCGGTAGCCGCACCGTTCGAGTGTCTGCGGCACGCTATCGCGAACCTTGCCCTGCATCATCGACTGTACGAACGTGCGCATGCCACCGAACGAGTAGGTGGACACGCCGGCCAGCACGGAGAATTCCGTCAGCCAGGACGCGCCGCCGAACGTTTCCGTCCTCAGCAGGTGCATCTTACCGTCACCCGACAAGAAAAAGGGATCGAGGCTCTTATCGTAGCTGATCGAAGGGAAAAGGCTCGGCGGAATGACACTTTCCTGATGGATCAGGATGATGTGCGGCGGCCGCTGGTTGATTGGACAGGCGACCGGTTCGGCAAAGGGCTTCAGCGAGCTGTCGCTGGCGCCAGCTTCGATAAGCTGTCCCCTCCATAACGTGGCGGCCGTTTCCGCCCACGACGAATAGAACGACGAGACGAACAGTGCATCCCAGTAGAACAGCGTATGTGGCCGCTGACCGCGGATGTGATCGGCCACCAGCGAGACGAGCAGAAGCGCGACGACGGCCGTACCCGCAACCGGTCGCGACACACGTGTTGGATCGATACGGTAGAGCAGGATACCGCCAGCGACGATCGCGGCCATCGCCGCTAGCAACGCAATCAGCTCCGCGCGAAAATCGATCCACAAGTACCAGAGCGTGTCCGGTGACATGAAATAGAAGGCGAGATCGTAGGCATGTAGCACCATGCCGATGTACTTGTATTTCAGTGTCGCCGCGATCACGACCACCGTCACGATCGCGGTGATCAGCGCGCTCGAAAACAGCACACGCCGCGTCACGAACGCCAGGATCGCGATCAGCAGGGCCGTGACCGCCATCGTGAATACGACGTTGGAGAACCACCCCTCATGTCGGGCGAAATAAACGCCCATCGCAAGGAGGAGTGCGCCCGCTATCCACCAGCTCCGGTCAATCTCGTGAAGATGCGAGAACCGCTCGGCATAGCGCCGCAGCGGACCAGAGGCGGACCTGCGGTTGGCATTGTCGATCGACATGGAACTTTAAGGCGGCCTGCAACAGTCTGGATCCGGGCAACTCGCGTCAGGCAATGCAGCCGGACGTCATTAAACTGTTACAAATACTTCACACATCGTCAATTGTAAGGCAGGCGGACGGTGAACTTGCCGAACCCGGCTGCGTCTGGCGCGTTGAAAGTGAGGTCGTGCCGGAGGCGATGCCGCCAAATCAGGCCTTTCGACAGACCATCAATTTGGCAAGGAACGCCATCGACGTTGCCTCCGTCGTCAGCCCGGCCTCGGCAAAGATACGTTCAAGGTCGTCGTTCGCATATTGCCGGTAATAGGGCTCATGATAGCGCTGCGGGAAGGTCTCCAGCAGTCCGTCCCAGCCGGGCCGGTCGCCCATCTGGATGCTGTCGATGAAGACCAGTTGCCCGCCCGGCTTCAGCACCCGCGCCATCTCGCGCGCCACCCCGCGGCGCACCTCGCCGGGCAGCTCATGGAACAGAAACACGGTGGTGACAATGTCCTGGCTTTCCGACTGAAGCGGGATCTCCTCCGCATTCGCCGCGAGCAGTGCGACGCGCCGAAGCCCTCTCAGATGCAGTTCCGCTTCGCGCAGGTAGGCTGGCGACAGATCGAGACCTGTCAGGCGCATTGCAGGATATTGTAGCCGGATCTCGCGCAGCAGACGTCCCGTACCGCAGGCAACGTCGAGCAGCGCAACGTGCCGCTGATCGCGTCCGGCCATAGCCACGGCGATCGGCCGCATGGCCATGCGCCGCATGGCCGCCGCTGCCCCATAGAACAGCGTCTCGACCTGGACGTCGTAGATCCGTGCCGACTCCCTGGCGAGATATCCACCCTTCTGGAAATGGAAGTCCTGCGCGAAATAATCGGGAACACCGGTCACGTCCGCCAATTGTTTGACGGTGCCGGCATGACCGTCCTGGCGACGTTGAGCGGCATCTCCGAGATCAGCGAACATGCCACGCAACCGCGCCATGTGATCCATCAGGCCGTCCGCAGGCTCAGCAGCGTCGGCAACTGCAACTCCGTCGCGCACGAGTTCGGCATCGGCTCGGAACAACGCGCGCAGATCCGCAAGCAGGTCCTCGCGAGACGGCACGGGATGCTTGCGCTGAACCTGCCGATGCTCGCTGTCAGAGCGGGCGCTGATCCGAAGGGCCAGCCAGTTGATGCCCATGTACCAACCGAAGCGGATCATGTTGCCAGCGAACTGCTGCGCCATACCCAGCCGGTTCACAGTGGTTGTGCTTTCCCGCACGGATGAACTCCAAAACCGCAGGGCACCCTTGGGCGCACCGACCGTGAGTTGTATGGCCCAAATGTAAGATGGGACTGGCACGCTGCGGACGCAAGCCGCCATGCCAGGAGCCGCCCGTACGCGGCGCAAATTCTCAACCCCGGGTCAGCAGGTCTGCAAATGCAAAACCATCGCGCATGACGATTTCGCCCGCCTCGACATTGACGGGACCCTCAAACATCGGCCCGTCGGTCACGAAGGTGTGGAACTCACCGTTTTCACCGCACGGATCGACGCTGCCCGGAAGGTCGGCCAGAAGGGCGGCATCGTAGTTGCGGCCGGCGAATGATGGTTCGAGCTTGGCGAGGTCGACCGATGTAAGCCGCGCGGACACTCCCGCCAACAGCATCTCACGCGCCAACTGGTCCGTCGGCTGGCCCCAAACCGGAAAAAGTGGCTCAATCCCTGTGTCCGCGAGATTCTTCTCGCGATAGGCGCGAATGTCCTGAAGGAAGAGATCACCGAACGCCATGTGCGTCACGCCTGCCGATTGCGCCTGTTTCAGGAAGTCCGCCATGATCTGCTCGTACTGCGCGTTCGAGCAGGGCCAGGGCAGCGGTATGATGTGGAGCGGCAGCCCGGCCGCGCGCGCCTGCGCCTCGAGTAGCTCACGGCGTACACCGTGCATGGCCACGCGGTCGGCTGCCGCATTGAGCGTTGTGAACAGCGCAGACACGGCTCTGCCTTGCTGCCTCAGCCGATGTAGCGCCCACGCGCAGTCCTTGCCGGAACTCCAGCTCAGCCAGATCGTCACGCGGCTCTCCACTTCGTCTGTTGGGCGTCGCTTGCGATCGCTACACGCACCCATTATCGGTTCATAAGTTGCATAGGAATACCGCGCTTGCGCGACAACCCGGATGGTATCGATCCGACTGTTACCACGAAAGGTGCATCCTTGAGCACATACGAGCGTATCGTCATCCTCACCGGCGCTGGCCTGTCCGCCGAATCAGGGCTGGCCACGTTCCGTGATAAAGGCGGTGTCTGGGCAAAATACGATTACCGCGAGGTGGCGACACCGGAAGGCTTCGCACGCAACCCGTCACTGGTCCATGAGTTCTACAACATGCGTCGCCGTGGTTTGAAAAGCGTGATGCCGAACTCCGCCCATGTCGCGCTCGCCCGCCTGGAACAGGAGCACAAGGGTCAGATTCTGATTGTCACGCAAAACGTGGACAATCTGCATGAGGCAGCCGGATCGCGAAATCTTATCCACATGCATGGAGAGCTTCTCAAAGCCTACTGTACCCACTGCCGAAAGGGGCGCCGTTGGACCGAGGACCTTTCGACCGCACTCACCTGCCCGAGTTGCAGCGCCCCCGGCGGCATGCGCCCTGACATTGTCTGGTTCGGCGAGATGCCCTATCGCATGGACGAGATCACCGAAGCTCTGGCGCAGGCCGATCTCTTCATCTCGATCGGCACCAGCGGAAATGTTTATCCCGCTGCCGGCTTCGTCGCCGAGGCGCAGGCAAGCGGCGCGCATACGATCGAACTCAATCTGGAGCCGTCGGAAGGTGTGAGCTTCTTCGCCGAGGCAATCCATGGTCCCGCCACCAGCATCGTCCCCGCATTCGTCAACAAGCTGCTCTCTTCATAGCCCCTTTTTGCCGTACCCGGCGCGTGCATCACCGCGCCTTGCGCTGGAACACCGCGACGGCCTCGACGTGCGCCGACCATGTGAACTGGTCGATCGGTGTTACGGTACCGAGCGTATATCCGCCGTCGATCAGGATACGGGCATCGCGCGCCAGCGTCGCCGGATTGCATGATACCGCCACGACGACCGGAACTTTCGATTTGGCCAGCATCTCCGCCTGCGCCTTGGCGCCTGCGCGCGGTGGATCGAGCACCGCGATATCATAGAGCTCAAGTTCCTTCCGCGACAGCGGCTCGCGGAAAAGATCGCGGTGGCGCGTGCTGACCGGCTTGAGCCCCCTCGCACTTCGCGCCGCCGTCGCAAGAGCCGCGAGCGCCTGCATGTCGCTATCGACAGCCATCACTGCAACGCGTGCCGCCAATGGAAATGTGAACGCGCCGACACCGCAGAACAGATCGACCGCGCCTTTCGCCTTTTTCGGAACAGCGACGACGACAGCATCGGCCATCGCCCGTTCCGCCGCGGCCGCCGCCTGCAGGAACGACCCGGCAGAGGGACTGACTTGCGCGCCGCCCATGGCCAGCAGCGGCGCAGCACGAAGGTAGATGGGTGTGCCCTCGAGGCTCAGCCGGACGAGATTGCCAAGCCGCGCGGCTTCGGCTGCAACGCGCGCGCTGGACGCGGCGTCAAGCCCCCCTTTGCCGACCGCACCCGACACGGCGACATCGAGACCGTTGTCTGCAGCAACGACGGTAACGCGCACCTCTCCCTCCCACCGCGGCAGCACACGAAGAATATCGCGAATGCCACCCAGCGCAGCGACAATACGTGCCTCCAGCACCGGACATTCCGCGACGCTGATGATCCTGTCCTCACGTGCGCCGTGGAATCCGAGAGTGATTCCGCCACGCGCCCACAAGGCCGACATCACCGCGCGCCTCCTCGTGCCCGCACCGGTCACGACAAGCGGCGCCACATCCGCCACGATGCCGCGTTGCGCAAATGCATCGACGACGAGAGCTCTCTTCCAGGCCGTGTACGAGCCGACTGCCAAATGCTGAAGCGTGCAGCCGCCGCAATCCATGAAATGCCGGCATTGCGGTGCGATGCGATCTTTCGAAGGCACCAGCACTTCCATGAGGCGCCCGCGCGCTCCGCCAGAGATCTCACCGGAAATGGCCACGCGCACACGCTCGCCGGGCAACGTGAAGGGTACGAAAACAGGCCCGCCAGCGCGCGCACGCTCGGCAATACCATCCCCTTGGGCGCCGAGGCGATCTATGGAAAGCTCGACAATCTGTCCATCATGCTCTGCGACCGATGCTTCGGTCTTAGGTCTATCCATTGCCAAGCACCGCGCCAATCAGCCACTCCGTATTGCCTTCCTTGCCCGGCAGCGGCGACGGAATCGTACCGACAACACGCCACCCCGCCGCCTGGAGGAACGCCGCCACATCACCTGCTGCACGCGTCTGCGCGCTTTCGTCACGCACCACGCCGCGTTTGCCGATCGCGGCCCGTCCCGCCTCGAACTGCGGCTTGACGAGCGCCACCAGCCAGCACGACGGTGCCGCCAGCTTCAACGGCACGGGAAGCGCCTGCCGCAACGATAGGAAGCTAACGTCGGCGACGATCGCCTCGACCGGATCTGGCAGCACCTGCCGTGTCAGTTCACGCGCATCCTGCCCTTCCATTGAAACGACCCGCGGATCTGCCCGCAGCGTTTCATGCAACTGGCCATGTCCGACATCGACGGCATAGACGCGTGTCGCACCCGCCTCCAAAAGAACCTGCGTGAACCCGCCGGTCGACGCGCCGACGTCGAGCGTAACACGCCTCGACGCATTGAAACCGAACGCATCGAGGGCCGCAACGAGCTTCACGCCGGAGCGCGCCACGTAAGCATTGGCCAGCGCGTCGACCGTCACCTGGACGTCCGGCTCGACCATCAGTCCCGCCTTGCGGGCGACGCGTCCTGCAACCGCCACCGCACCGCGCGCGATGAGATCTGCTGCACGCGCGCGCGATTGCACCAGCCCTCGCGTTACCAGAACTTGATCCAGCCTTTGCCGCACGGTTCTCGCTCAACGCTCGCCTTACGCTTCAACCCAAAAATATCGCCGGCCCATTATGCGCGCCAGCGTCGTGGTTTAACCTCTTTGCGGGAAATACCATCCTGCATTCTGCATCAATCGATCAATCAGCGACTTGAGGGAGAAGAGCCTGCCGACGTTGAGAGGCTGAAGGCCCGCGATTTCCACATACTGATCGAGGTTGATAAGATCGATATGGGTAGCCCGGTGCCCGCTGACAGGTGAGCCTCAGATCACACCGCGTTCAACGCCTCACGCCCTGTCGCCGCCCTCGTCCGCCAGCCGCTCGCGTCCAAGCGCGGCGAACACCGTCTCGACGATACCCGCAGCGTTGAGGCCGGCATCCTCATACATGGCTTCCGGCTTGCCGTGCTCGATGAAGTCATCAGGCAGGACCATCGAACGCACCTTGAGGCCGCGGTCGAGCAGGCCGGTGCCGGCAAGATGATGCAGAACGAACGATCCGAAACCGCCGATTGCACCCTCCTCGATCGTCACCAGCACCTCATGTTCGCGCGCGAGCTTTTCGATGAGGCAGGTGTCGAGTGGCTTGGCGAAGCGCGCATCGGCAACCGTCGTCGACAGCCCGTAAGCGGCCAGTTGCTCGGCTGCCTTCAGAGCCTCTCCGAGGCGCGTGCCGAGCGACAGGATCGCGATGGCCGACCCCTGACGCACGATCCGGCCCTTGCCGATCTCCAGAACCTTGCCTTCAGCCGGCATCTCGACGCCGACCCCATCGCCGCGCGGATAGCGCACGGCCGAGGGCCGGTCGCCGATCGATGCGGCGGTTGCAACCATATGCTTCAGTTCGGCTTCGTCGGCAGCCGCCATGACTACGAAATTGGGCAGCGCTCCCAGGTAACCTATATCGAACGAACCCGCATGTGTCGGCCCATCCGCTCCGACGAACCCGGCGCGGTCGATGGCGAAGCGCACCGGCAGGTTCTGCACCGCCACGTCGTGCACCACCTGATCGTAGGCGCGCTGCAGGAAGGTCGAGTAGATCGCGCAGAACGGCTTCATGCCTTCCGCGGCAAGGCCGGCCGCGAATGTCACCGCGTGCTGCTCGGCAATACCCACGTCGAACGTGCGGTCGGGGAATTCGCAACCGAACAGATCGAGCCCAGTGCCCGACGGCATCGCCGCGGTGATCGCCACGATTGACTTATCCTTGCGCGCCTCCGCAATCAGGCTTTCCGCGAACACCTTGGTATAGCTCGGCGCGTTTGACTTGGCTTTCACCTGCGCGCCGGTGACGACATTGAACTTCGAAACGCCATGATACTTGTCGTCGGATTCCTCGGCCGGGCCGTAGCCCTTACCCTTGCGCGTGACGACGTGAACCAGAATCGGCCCCTGCTTAGCATCGCGCACATTCTTCAAGACGGGCAGAAGCTGATTGAAGTCGTGTCCGTCGATCGGCCCGACGTAATAGAAGCCGAGTTCCTCGAACCACGCCCCCCCCTGCCACAGATGCCGCGTGTATTCTTCGACGCGTGCAGCCCGCCGCTCCCAGCTCTTCGGCAGCTTCTTTGCCAGTTGCTTGGCAATGTCACGCACGTAGAGATAGGTCCCGCTCGACGTGATACGCGCCAGATAAGAGGACAGCGCGCCCGTGGGCGGCGCTATCGACATGTCGTTGTCGTTGAGGATGACGATCAACCGCTCGTCGCGCGCGCCGGCGTTGTTCATTGCCTCGTAGGCCATGCCCGCCGACATCGCGCCATCGCCGATCACTGCCACGACATTGTTGTCGCCACCCCTGAGATCACGCGCCACCGCCATGCCGAGGCCGGCAGAGATCGAGGTCGAGGAATGCCCGGCGCCGAACGGGTCGTATTCGCTCTCCGCGCGCCGTGTGAAACCCGACAGTCCGTCCGGCTGGCGCAGAGTGCGGATGCGATCGCGGCGCCCAGTCAGGATCTTGTGCGGATAGGCTTGGTGCCCAACATCCCAGATCAACCGGTCACGGGGCGTGTCAAAAACCCAATGCAGCGCCACGGTCAGCTCGACTACGCCAAGCCCCGCCCCCAGATGCCCGCCGGTCACCGAAACCGCGTCGATCATCTCTGCCCTGAGCTCGTCGGCGAATTGCCTGAGGTCGCACTCCGGCAACTGGCGCAGGTCGGCCGGGGTCGTGACGGTATCAAGGAGCGGCGTCTTACTCACCTAATTCTCACCCTGTGCTGCTGGCGAACCACCTCGGGCACCCGCCCTGCCGGCAAAGGCGCCGCAAACCTGATGCGAGCCTTGCACGGCGTTCCGCTTGCTGCGTTCATCGCCTTTCTTAGGTCAACGCGCCTGTTTCCTCAACCGATCGATCCGGCCGAAGGTCGGATTGCATCCTCAATATGGGATGCTTGCCGGTTTAGCGCCCCTCCGGATCGAGCGGCTCGGTGCCCCGAGGGCTGCCTTCGGCGTCAAAAGCCAGCTTCTCGACCTTTGCCTCGGCCTGCTTCAGGAGCTGGTCGCAGTGAGCTTTCAGCGCCTCGCCACGCTCGTAGATCGCGATGCTTTCTTCGAGCTCCACATCGCCGCGCTCGAGCCGGCCAACGATCACCTCGAGTTCCTTCAAGGCCCGCTCGAACGACATGTCGATGATGTCGGCGTGCCCTTTGCCAGGCGCTTTTTGCGTGCTGCTCATGCTCCCGCTCTCAATTCCCGTCCCGATCCTCGTTCACCGCATCCGTCGCGATACGGATCTTCTGTCCCCGATGGCCCCGATGGGGCTGCTGCCTCAACCCGCTGCCGCCATCAACGTTTTGACGTGCACGCCAACCGAGCGCGCCAGCGCCCTGAGGTCGTAACCGCCTTCGAGCATCGACACCACCCGTCCCTGGCATTGTTTATCCGCAATTTCCACGAGCTCTTCCGTGATCCACATGAAATCATCCTCGATCAGCTCAAGGCTCGCCAACGGATCGTCGCGGTGCGCATCAAAACCGGCCGAAATGAGGATGATATCGGGGCTGAAGTTCCTGAGGGCCGGCAGAATGCGGCTTTTCATCGCCTCGCGGAACGCCGATCCGCCATCGCCGGAACGCAGCGGTGCGTTGAAGACGTTTCCCACGCCTGTTTCCGACACCGACCCGGTACCCGGATAGAGCGGCATTTGATGCGTCGAGCCGAAGAAAAGATCTTTATCGGTTTCGAAAATATCCTGCGTTCCGTTGCCATGGTGGACGTCGAAATCGACCACGGCCACCCGCTCGCAACCGTGCCTTTCTCGTGCATAAAGCCCGGCAATCGCAACATTAGAGAACAGACAGAAGCCCATGGCCCTGCGTGCTTCCGCGTGATGGCCGCACGGGCGCACCTGGCAGAAGGCGTTGCGCGTGCCCGATTTGGGATCCATCACCCGGTCGACAGCCTCCAATCCGGCGCCCACCGCCCTCAGCGCCGCCTGCCACGAGCCCGACGACATCACCGTGTCAGGATCGAGGTGGACATGATCGCCGTCGCTCGTTGGCCGCGCCGCGCGCACCATCTCCAGATACGATTTGGGATGCGCGAGCAAGATCCGCTCCTCGACGTCTGCCCTCAGCGGCGCCTCCTCGCGCTTCAGATCGGCAAACAGCTCATGCCCCAGCACCTTGTCGATCGCCCGCATTCGGTCGGAGCGCTCGGGATGGCCAAATCCCGTATCGTGTTCGATGAAACAAGGGTGCGTCAGCAGCAAGGTGGGCATGAAGGGGCGTATCCTCAGTGATCTATTGTTTTGGCGCTCATGTTAGCCGCTCTTTCGGCCAATGTCACAAGGCCCCGAAAAACCGACGAAAAGAGCCGCAGCAAGCAGCACGTTCAGCATGGAAAGCATGCTCACGCGTTTCCATGAAACATGAATACCTACTTGCTCCCAAGCATGGACAATGGCGCCAGCTGCACCCCCGGCGGCGGCCGGCTGTCCGCGGGCACGAAGAAATCCGGCGCCAGCGGCATGGAAGGATCGAGCCTGTAGCGTTCGAAGTCGCTCACGCCGCCCACCTCATGAAGGAAGCTGTCGTCAATCAGGAAATGGCCCGAGAAACTCTTTGCCGGCTGCGTGAAGACGAGATGCGCCGCATCAGCCAGAATTTCCGGCGAGCGGCTCATGCGCATCAGCTTGTCGCCGCCCAGGATATTCTGGATGGCCGCCGTGGCAATCGTCGAGCGCGGCCACAGTGCATTGACAGCGATGCCCTTCGGCTTCAGCTCTTCGGCCAGCCCCAGCACGACGAGGCTCATGCCGTACTTGGCAATCGAATAAGCGACGTGACCAGAGAACCATTGCGGCTTCATGTCGAGCGGAGGCGACAGCATCAGTACATGCGGATTTTCTGCCTTCTCCAGGAATGGCGCACACGCTTGTGTCGTCACGAACGTGCCGCGCGTGTTCACGCCGAACATGAGGTCAAATCTCTTTGGGTCGGTTTTCTCCAGAGGCGTGAGCGAGATCGCCGACGCATTGTTGACGCAGATATCTATGCCGCCGAACGTCTTCGCGGCTCTTGCAGCCGCCCCGCGCACCTGCTCCTCGTCACGAATATCGCACACCAGAGGTAAGGCGTTGCCTCCCGCGTCCTCGATCTGTTTGGCGGCGGTATAGATCGTGCCTTCCAGCTTGGCATGCGGCTCGGCCGTCTTGGCTGCGATCGCCACGTTGGCACCGTCGCGCGCCGCACGAAGGCCAATAGCCAAGCCGATGCCACGGCTCGCCCCGGTGATGAAGAGTGTCTTGCCTGCCAGACTAGCCATGTCATTACCTAGCGTTTGCTGCACGCACTGATGCACGCATGGGCGGCTGCTCATTGACAGTCCGCCACCCGCCTGCTGCCCAAGCCAGGCTCGCGGCTTCCGATCGATACACTAGTACATGTTTGCCTTGAGTGTGTAGCAATCCGGTTTGAAAACATACTTGAAACAAGGGATTGGATCGAGTGCCATGCCAAGGGCTGTCGACGCGAGGCCCTATCGCCCATGTCATTAGACGAATGAACGGGATCAGGCTTCCGGCGTCGGTCCGATGCGCCGCCACAGCCATCTGGCGAGCCTGAACGGCAGCTTGAGGAAAAAGCAGAGCTGATCGAAGAGCCCCTTGACGAGGACCCACAACCCTGCCGGCACCCCGACGAGCGGCAGAAATATGAAGCTGAACAAGACGAGTCGGATCCCGCGCGCGGCCTGATAACCCGCAGCCCCGGCGTACTCGGACCGCTGTTCGGGTGGCCAGAGCCATGCCCACCACCTCTTGGCATAGCTGAGCCCTGCCAGTCCCAGCACCAGCCCGGCGATGTAGAGAAACTGGATGAGGGACGGCACGCCCGGCACAATCCGCAAATCTCGCTCCCGCTGACGTTCCTTGTCGACGAGATCGGCCTTGATACCGCTCTCGACGATATTGCCGAGCGCATGCGAGAAGATAGCTTCGGTCCAGGACGCCATCGTATCGGTGATGCTGTCGGTGACCGCGCCCGCAGCGCCACCGGCCGGACTGACCTCGAAGCCGATCCGTCCCTCGGTGCTGCGCCGCGCCTCGACCACCATGTTGTGGCGATGCTGCCCGAGCGCATCGAGGAAATCCGCGAAGTCGGCCCGCTTCAATGCATCGTCGAGGCCCTTGACCTGGACCTTCTGCCAGAACCAGTTGCGCCCGCCCGGCTGCAGCGGATCGACCGCCTCCAGCACCACCAGATTGACGTCGGCATCCATTGCCGCTCGCTTCAGGTCGCCGATGAGCAATGACTTTTCCGCGCCGCTCGCGGGGCGGAAGTGCAGGAATTCGCCCTCGATGCGTCCTGTGACCACCAGCGTCTGCCCGCGGATCGCGTTGACGGTCGCCGGCAGCTTCCATGGATCGATCCTGTCGATCAAAGCCGCCTTTTCTTGCGCATCGAAACGCGGGGCCGCCGTAAGCGTTTGCGCCGCACCGGGCTCCAGCGAAACGACACGGATGCTGGAGCGCGACAGCGGCCGCCTGAGATGCCACAACGCCTCATCGAACAGGCTCCGGTCGGAGAGCCGCATCAGTAGCCCCGGTTTCACCTGGGCAAGAAAAGCGTGACGCGACGCATTCGCCGGATCTCGCACAAGGCGATAGCTCTGCTTTCCCGCCAACAGGTGCAGTTCCGCATGACCGGGTAGGTCCTTGATCGACTCCGGCCGCGCAAAGACCGTATCCTCTGAAAGGTAGAGCTTGAGCTTGGCATCGCCTGCGTGATCCGGCGCCAGCGTCTTCACGACGCGCGCCATCTCATCCGCGTTGGCCGCCGTGAAGACCTCTCCGGCGCCGTTGGTGAACTTCCAGTGCCCTTCCGGCGTGGCGTGCGCCCCAAGTGAAACACTCTTGGGGTCATGCGGCAGCGCTTTGAGATGCCGTGAGATGCCGCCGAGATTGTCGATGCCATGACCGGCGTTCCGCGCCGCGCTGCCGCCCAGCTCGCCCGCCTCTCTGGCGAGCCTAGTGAGCCAGTTCGCGTTTACAGGTGACGACCCGACAGCCAGGCCCAAGGCCAACACGAGGCTGATCCCTAACGCCGCCAGCACCGCTGACCGGCAACGAAGCGTCGGTCTCATGTTGACGAACCCCGGTGACACGAACGCCGCCGCATGGCGCTAACTGTCGCGCGGATTCGAAAAGTCGGGCGCTCGCTTTTCAAGAAAGGCCCGGAACGCCTCTCGCGCTTCGGCACTCTGCAACTGCCGGGCAAAGATCGCCGCCTCCTCGTCCGTGCGTCGCGAAACGGCCTCCGCGTCGCCGCGCATGAGGCGCCTTGCCTGCGCCAACGCCGCGGGTGGCTTGCGCGCGAGCTCTGCTGCCACACCCATCACCTGTGCCTCCAGTTCATCCGCCGAAACGATGGCATTGACAAGGCCGGCACCATGCATTGCCGTGGCATCGATTGCCTTTCCGAGCACGAGCATTTCGAATGAACGCGCATATCCCAGACGCGCCGGCATGAGCAGACTGGAGCCGGCTTCCGGCACAAGCCCCAGATCGAGGAACGGCGTCTGAAATCGCGCTGCAGGCGAGGCATAGACCAGATCGCAATGAAACAGCAGCGTCGTTCCGATCCCCACGGCCAGGCCATCTACGCCCGCCAGCATCGGCTTCTCGACGCGCGGCAGCGCCCGCACAAACCGCAGCACCGCCCCCAATACAGTCTCGCCGCCGGTCGAGGACGTAAGAAACTCGCCGATGTCATTGCCGGCGGTGAAGACGCCGTTGCAGCCGAGAAAGACGTGCGCGGCCACACCTGCATCCTTGTCGCCCGCCTCCAGTGCATCGGAAAGCGCATCGTACATGCTGGCCGTCAGCGCGTTCTTTTTCTCGGGTCGGTTGAGGCGCAGCACTTGTGTCGCGCCCACCCGCGTGATCTCGATGTTGCTCATCGCGTCATCCCCGATCACCCAATGAGCCGCTCGGCGGTGGCGGCGAGAACGACCTCGGCGCCGCCGGTCACCGTTTCAGCTAGGCCGGGCGCTTCCGTCGCTACGTTCTCCGCGAAGTATCTTGCGAGCATGACCGTGCGGCCATCCCCGTCACCGGCGCGGAACGCCGCAGCCGCAGCGCGACCGAGATAGGCGCCGCCTGCGGCAATGCCGAACAGTTTCAGATAGGGCGTGGCGCTCGCCAGCGCGGCTTCCGGATTTGTCCTCAACTGCTCGCCAATCCAATGCGTCGCGTGAGCGAGCGCCTTCACCGCCGCTGCGAGCTTTTCGGCAACGTGCACGAGTTCGGGCTGATTGGAAGCCGCCACCTCTCCGACCATCCTCGACAGGTCATCGAGGTACGCTTTGACCACCGTACCGCCGCCGAGCGGCAGCTTGCGCGTCACCAGGTCGATCGCCTGGATGCCGTTCGTTCCCTCGTAGATCGGAAGGATACGGGCGTCGCGCAGATATTGCGCCGCGCCCGTTTCCTCGATGAATCCCATGCCGCCGTGGATCTGCACACCCATCGACGCCACCTCGACGCTAACGTCGGTGGAGAACGCTTTCGCAACAGGAGTGAGCAACGCACCACGCGCCGCCCCCGCCTCGCGCAGACCCGGATCGCTCGACAGGTGCGACACGTCGATCTCGCCCGCTGTTGCAAGACAGATCATGCGGGAAGCCTGCGTCATCGCCTTCATGTGAAGGAGTGCGCGCCGGACGTCGGCATGCTCGATGATCGCCACCATCTCGCCGGGCGTACCGCCGAGCTTGGCGCCCTGGCGGCGCTCGCGCGCGTAAGCTTCGGCATGCTGCGTAGCCCGCTCCGCAATCGCCACGCCTTGCACGCCGACCGCAAGACGCGCCTGGTTCATCATGAAGAACATCGTGTTGAGGCCACGGTTTTCCGCACCGATGAGATAGCCGACGGCGCCCTCACCATCGCCATATTGCATGACGCACGTCGGGCTCGCATGAATGCCGAGCTTGTGCTCTACGCCCGCGCAAATCACATCGTTGCGCGCGCCGAGCGAACCGTCCCTGTTGACGAGATATTTCGGCACGAGAAATAGCGAGATGCCCTTCGTTCCCGGCGGCGCATCGGGAAGCCGCGCCAGCACCAGATGGATGATGTTCTCGGATAGCTCGTGGTCGCCATAGGTGATGAATATCTTTGTCCCGAAGATGCGATAGGTGCCGTCCCCGCTGGGCACCGCCTTGGTGCGGATCTCTCCCAGATCGGAGCCCGCGTGCGGCTCGGTAAGGTTCATGGTGCCGGTCCACGCGCCGGTCACCATCTTCGGCAGGTAGGTCGCCTTCTGCTCATCCGTGCCCGCGATCATCAGCGCGTGGATCGCTCCCTGCGTCAGCAGCGGACACAGCCCGAACGACATATTCGCCGAGTTCCAGATCTCGGCGGCCGCCATTTGCGCAATTTCCGGCAGTCCCTGACCGCCGAACGCCACTGGGCACGGAAGCGCACCCCAGCCCTGCTCGACGAACTGTCGATAGGCATCCGCCCATCCCTCAGGCGTCACGATGCGGCCGTCGACAAGCTTGCTACCCGCCTTGTCGCCGACGCGGTTCAAGGGTGCCAGCACCTCAGCACCGAACTTGCCCGCTTCCTCGATGACCGCCGCCAGGGTGTCGGCATCGAGATCCCCGTACAGGCCCTCCTCCAGCCGCCCCTCCAGGTTCGCTGCGGTCTTGAGGGCGCGCATGATGTCGTCTACTGGAGCCTGATACGTCATGGGCACATGCCTCCCTCGCCGGCCGCCGTTCTTGGTTAATTGGAACACTAGGCGCTTCGAACGCGGAGCGAAAGGTATGCGACTTACCTATTCGTCAATGGAGATCGGCATGGCCATCGAGCCCGCCAACGGGCAGAGCATCGAGAAGGCAGGCGCATTGATCCGCGCCGGCGAACTCGTCGCCTTTCCCACAGAAACCGTTTATGGACTGGGCGCCGACGCCACCGACGGCGAAGCGGTAGCACGCATTTTCGCTGCCAAGGGCCGGCCCCGCTTCAATCCACTGATCGTCCACGTCGCCAGCATCGCCGAGGCCGGGAAGTTAGCCGAATTCTCGGAGCTTACCCGCCGTCTGGCCGAGCGCTTCTGGCCAGGCCCACTCACCATCGTCCTGACACGGCGCCGCGGTTGCGGTCTCTCCGATCTCGTCACGGCAGGATTAGAAACGGTCGCCGTGCGCATGCCCGCCCATCCCGTGGCCACCGCATTGATCGCCGCGGCAGGTCGACCGCTGGCCGCACCCTCCGCCAACCGCTCCGGCCATGTGAGCCCCACTTGCGCAGCCCACGTTGCAGCGGACCTCGGCGACAAGGTGGCCATGATCCTCGACGCAGGCGAAACACAGCACGGCCTGGAATCGACCGTTGTCACGATTGATAACGACACGATCGTACTGCTCCGGCCCGGAGCGATCACGGCGAGCGAGCTTCGCGAGGCGACCGGCGCCACGGTCGTGCGCGCTTTCGAGGCCGCGGCAGCACCCATCTCGCCCGGGCAACTCGCCAGCCATTACGCGCCGGCCGCCCGCGTCCGCCTCGACGTCACGCATCCTAACGCCGGCGAAGCCCTCCTCGCCTTCGGTCCGCACGTGCCCGACCACACCGGCCCGATGATCAATCTCAGCGACCAGGGCGATTTGATCGAGGCCGCGGCGCGCCTCTTCTCGGCATTGCGCACGCTCGATGCATCAGGCGCCGACGCCATCGCCGTCATGCCTATACCCCACGATGGCCTCGGCGAAGCGATCAACGACCGCTTGAGCCGCGCGGCCGCACCGCGTCCATGACGGCTAAAAGATAAAAGACACGACTGATCCAAAGGACCATGCCTATCGGCTTGCGGTCGGAACACAGGACGTGGCATTGCTCATCGACGAACTCAGCCAACCCGGTTGTTTTCACGCGATCCGTGCCATCGGCATTCGCAATTTGGGCTGCTACTGCGTGGGCATTGTGGGACACGATGAAGTCTGCGCCTGCGCCACCCATGTTCAACCTGAGGCCTACCGCCCGACGCTATTGGATCGCCACCTATGAGCCGCCCGCCAGACATTCCCCCTCTCAATGCGCCGACACCCGGGCTCATCGCGCGCCTTGTCGAAATCGTCGGCCCGACACAGGCGCTCGTTGATCCCGCCGCCCAGGCGCCCTACCTCAAGGAATGGCGCGACCGCTACGTCGGTAAAACGCCTCTCATCCTGCGGCCGGGCTCCGTCGAGGAAGTCTCGCGCATTCTCGCACTCGCCAACGAGGCACGCGTCGGCATCGTTCCGCAAGCCGGAAACACCGGCCTCGTCGGTGGCCAGATTCCGTTCGAGGACGGACGCGACATCGTCCTCTCAATCGCTCGCCTGAACCGCATTCGCCACATCGATCCATCGGGTCAGTCGATGGTTGCGGAAGCCGGCGTGACGCTTGCCGGTGTCCAACAGGCGGCTGAGGATGCCGGCCGCCTTTTCCCGTTGAGTCTGGCCGCCGAAGGCAGTTGCCAGATTGGCGGCAATCTTGCCACCAACGCAGGCGGGGTCAACGTCCTCGCTTATGGCACCGCACGCGCACTGGCTTTGGGTCTGGAAGTCGTTTTGGCCGACGGCCGCATCTGGTCTTCGCTGAAGACGCTCAAGAAGGACAACACCGGCTACGACCTCAAGGACCTCTTCATCGGGTCTGAAGGCACGCTCGGCATCGTCACCGCCGCGGCTTTGAAATTGTTCGCCCGTCCCGCCGACAAGGCGACCGCATTTGCCGCGCTGTCAGACCTGGACCAGGTGCTGGAGCTTTTCAAGCGCGCCGAAGCCGTCGCCGGCATGCATCTCACCGCATTCGAATTCATCTGCCGGAACGGTGTCGAGATCGGCGTCCGGCACGTCGAAGGCGTACGCAGCCCCTTCGCCGAGATCCCGCCCTGGTCGGTGCTGATAGAAATCTCCTCCAACGAGGCCAACGGCCGCGCCGCCGAGACGCTTGAGCGCCTGCTCGGCGAATCCATCGAGGCCGGAATTGTCGATGACGCCGTGATTGCGCAGTCGCTGCAACAGGCCCACGATTTCTGGCGACTGCGCGAAGAGATGTCGGACGCGCAAAAGCACGAAGGCGGCTCCATCAAGCACGACGTCTCCGTCGCGCCGACCCGCATTCCCGATTTCATCCGCCGCGCCGATGCCCTGATCGAGAAGCTCTGCCCTGGTGCGCGCCCTGTACCCTTCGGCCATTTCGGTGACGGCAACGTGCACTATAATGTCACCCAGCCCCTCGGCATGGACAAGGCGGCGTATCTCGCCCGCTGGGAGGAGATCGCCACGGCTGTTCACGGACTTGTCGTCGAGATGGATGGCTCTATCTCTGCCGAGCACGGCATTGGACGCATGAAGCGAGACGAGTTGCGCCACGTCAAAAGCGCCGTCGAGATCGACATGATGCGCGCCATCAAGAAAGCACTCGATCCCAACGGCATCTTGAACCCCGGCAAGGTTATCTGAAACGCGGCGGCAGCTATCATCTGTTACCGTCTCTGTCATTCACGGCTCTCAAACACAGAGATAGAGCAGGCCACAACGGATCTGGCGCATCTGGCACATTGTTTCGAGCATGTTTGGCTGAAGTGCGCAGCGGTTCAGCGTGAGAAACATGCTCTAATTGCTTTGCGCCTCACGCAATGCCGCTCGCTCGGCCTCGATCCGCTGCGCCTGCGAGGGCCAACTCGCCGCCACCCAGTCATCGGTTCCAAACAGCCAGTACCAGAAGCGGTTGCGCCGGTGGTAGCGCTCCACCGTGTAGCGGTTCATGTTTTCCAGGTTGACCGACATGCCCTTGAGCAACGCCAGTGGCGGACCCGCCCGCTGCTCCAATCCCTCGATGTGCGATGCGATGATAGCCAGGTCGCCCGCGCTGTCGCTGCGCCATTGATCCATCGAGCCTGCCAGGGTGTGTTGGTTCTGATTGAGTTTTACCAGCGCGTCGTGCACTTCCTTCAATTCGGCATTGTGGACGTCGTGCGTCTCGTGATTATGTGCGACGAACTCCTGGACTTCGGAACGATAGGTCGAAAGCAAGCTCGCAACCTGCGCCACCGTGTTGCGCTCCTCGTTTCTCAGGCTCTCTACAGCCCGCACCAGTTCGCCAAGGCTCTCGCTGGTCGCCGAGATACGCACGCCCTGTTCGGTGAGGCAGGAGTTGACGTCGCGTACGTCGGCGGCGAGCGCGGCCCGTGCATCCTCGAGCGTCGCCTGCTGCAATGATACCGCGTCCGAGAGATCGCGCATGCGGCTGTCGATTTCCGCAACAACTTCGCCGTCACGACCCAGCAATGCCTGTTCGATGATGTCGAGACGTCCGGATATGTCGGGAAGGTCGCTTCTGCGCTGCAGGTCTGCGATGGTCTGCGTGATCCGCGCCTCGATGTTTGCCAGACGCTGCTCGACACCACTGAGATCGACCTGTGCTGGTGCCGAGGCCACCTCGCCGATGCGCTGCTCCATTTCCGTCAAGCGTTCCTGCACCGGCGCAAGATCAACAGGCTGCCGGGCTCCAACATTGAGCGCAGCTTCCAGCTCATCGATCCGCTGCAGCAGCGGATCGAGGCTGACCGCGGCGCTTTCTGGTCGCGACGATACCAGGGTCTCAAGCGATTGCAGCCGGTCGAATACGCCACTGGAAAGGCGGGTGACATCGTCACGCTGGCCCGCGATCTGCTCCGAAATTGCACGCACCATCTGCTCAACGGCATCAAGACGCGAGTTCTGCGAGTGGTCGGCTGAAACCTGCATATTGGCCGGCACTGGCGCCGGCGGTACAAAGCCCACATCGGTTGCATAGAACCGTCCGGCCGGCCGGTGAATACGCTCACGCGGCGCGAAGTGCGCCTCGGTCTGCGACGGCGGCAAGCCAGGCGTCGCAGGGCGCCGGAAGGTCGGCATGGGCCGCTCGGTCCACTCTCGCCGGCGACCAATCAGTTGCCGATCGATCAACTCCAGACCTCCGATCGCTGGACGCAGATCGAGGAAGACGTGCAACAGATCCTCGACGCCGACGGGCTGACCTCGCTGATAGGCATGCGCTGCGGCAAGTCGCAACACCTCCTCAAAACCGTCCGCACGACGCGGGGACGCCGAACCATCGGTCAGGGACGCGGGAATCTCGCCTGCGATCACCATTGCCGTTTCACGTCTCAACGAGGCAGCGCGAATGCCATTCGCTTCGAGGATCTCCGCCGCATCCTCGATGCGCGTAAGCGCGTGCAGCAGATGCTCGACGTGCACGTCCGATGATCTGTGCGCAAGCGCGACGTCAAAGGCATGGTTGCAGCAGGCCAGAACCATATCGTCGACCCAGATCGGGATTTCCTCCTCTCCAGGATAGACGCCCCCGCGTGCCGGGCCGTCGTTGAGACCTTTGCCGACGCCTGCCGGCTCGCTCGGCGCATCGCGCCAAGTCTGCGGTGTTCTCAAATCGAGATCGTTGCCCCTGTATCCCATTGCACGCTACTCCCTGCGGTCCGCCAATGGCTGCCTGTAACGGACCCGAACCCGACACATGCGACCGCCCGCCACGAGCGGAAGCTGACATTGCCCTAACGCGCTGCGCCATCTCACGTCCGCCCGCCGACGCGACACCCGCTCTGCACGCTGGCCCACTCGCTGGCATTCAGGCACCAGCGATCTTTCTGCGAAGGCACAATCCGGTCTGGGAAAGTCTTTATGCCACCAAAGCGGCAGCCTCTTGGCTGCTCAACCTTGACGACGTGCCCCCATCGCGGCGAATGGTACAGGGCACCCAGCTAACAGCCAGCAGCAGCCTGCACACTGAGATAAAAGTGCAATTCGCGATGAGAGCATACATTTGAACTGAATGAGACTAAATGGTGCGTTGAGGAAACAAGGTTAATTCGCACCGATGGCAGGCGGGTTCTGCACATCTGGACCCTCGTTGCGGGGGTTGTTGAGCGCCCGGCTGACTGGCATGACTTCCAGGAAATCGTCTGGCGCGGGCCTCAGCATTTCGGCTGCGAACTCAGCGAGCCCGGACCGGCAGTCCAGCCACGCCGCGAAGGTATCGGGGCTCAGGATCGCTGGCATTCGGTCGTGAATCGGCTGCATCGTCCGGTTCGCGCCGACAGTGAGGATCGCCATCGTCTCCAATTCGCTGCCGTCCGCGCCAAGCCAATGCTCCCAGATCCCGGCCATCGCCATCAGCCCGCTGCCCCTCGGCCGGATCAGGTGAGGCTGCTTGGCACCCTTCTGCCCCGTCCATTCGTAAAAGCCATCCGTGGGCACGAGGCAGCGGCGGTGGCGCATGGAGGCACGAAATGAAGGTTTTGCCTGGGCCGTTTCGGAGCGCGCGTTGATGAGCGTGGAGAAGGAGGCCGGATCCTTCACCCAGGATGGAATGAGCCCCCAGCGCACGAGAGCCAACTCCCGCTCGTGCCGCAGCGAATTCCGCACGATCAGGACCGGCTGCGTCGGTGCGATGTTGTAGCGCGGCGGAAATTCCTCGAGATTGAACGTCCCGAACATCTTGCGCACGGCCTCGGGAGGCGATGTCAGGGAATAGCGCGAGCACATGATAGGCTATCCGCAGGCCTGGATTCGGAGTTTGCAGTCGGTTATGCGGCTGTATAGTCGACAGCAGCAGAAGCATCGCAACGCATCGCGCGCACCAAAGCACAGCCGCACTCAGGTTAGCTAGAGCCTGATCGTCTGAGATGGAAGCAGTGCTTCCATCAAGGCCGTGATTGAGGCTCTCAAACTAAAAGATAGAGCAGGCCACAACAGCCAGACGTGATTCAACCAAAGCCTGACCTGCGCTAGTCCGTCCTCCCCATCGCTTCACGGTTGGCACGCCGGCGGGAATGACGAAAATGCCAGGAGCGAGGCGTAGCATGATGTGGACGAAACCGGGCTTGGTGACACACCCATGAACCGACCGGATGGCAGCAGCCGGAGTGAGGAAGACCTGCAACGCATCCCTGCGGCCAGCATCCTCCTGTTCCGTGGTGACGAGGTGTTGCTGGTAAGACGCGGCAGTGGCGCCATGGCCGGACGATGGAGTGCACCGGGCGGCCATCTCGATCCGGGCGAAACCGCCATTGTTGCGGCCGCCCGTGAACTGCTTGAGGAAACCGGTCTTACCGCCCGCGCGATCATTCCGCTCACCACCCACCTCGTAAAGATCGATGCCCAACCAGGAGCGCTTGCGCGTGTCTACGAGATTGCCGTCTTTGCCGGCACTGCTGACCCGTTTGCCCAGCCCCATGCCGCCGGTGACGCCGCAGACGCGCGCTTCGTCTCTCGGTCGCAGATCGCAGCACTTCCGACAACACCCGGGCTTAAAGCGCTTATTGAAGCTGCAGGGCGGCTCATCGCCAACCCGGACGAACAGCAATCATAGCGGCACGTCGATTGCCGGCCGCATGCGAGATACTGCGGCCTTACCAGCACCAAGACCAGCCGTGCCAGCGCCAAGAATCAATGCTAGAAACCTAGAGCATATCGAGTTGAAGTGCGCAGCGGTTCAGCGTGAAAAACATGCTCAAAACAAGGTGCTGGATCACGTTCATGTTTCCGTCAAACAGGAAAGCGATCTAGCCTTGGGAGCGGCGCGCTACGGGGCGCGCTGAAGATCGCTGTGCGCGTTATGACCGTCGGACATCGTCAGCCAACCGGCGCGCGCGAACGCCTTATCAGGGGAATGCCCCATTGTTTGCCACGACACAAATGGACAATGGCCCGAATGCGGGAGGCTGGCGATGGCTCAATCGCACGGGATTCCGCCTGGGCGTGCCATTGGCGGCAGCGCTGGCAGGCACATTGATCGCAATTGCGCCTGCTTGCGCAGCGCCAGCCCCCGGCGCCACTACGACCGGCGGCCCCGACGATGCACGTCCCTACGACGGCAAGCTCCTGCGTCTTGCCGAGCTGCTTGGCTCCATCCACTATCTGCGCGAATTGTGCGGCGCAAACGAAGGGCAATTCTGGCGCGATACCATGCAGGAGCTGATGAAGTCGGAAGGCTCAACGGCAGGACGCAAGGCACGCCTCACAGCGAGCTTCAACCAGGGTTATCGAAGCTATTCGCGCACCTATAACGTGTGTACGCCGACGGCGCGCGCCGCCATCGAACGCTTCCTGGCGGAAGGCGCGGAGATTGCCGACACCCTGGTACGAACCGCTCCCTGAGGCGAAGCGGCGTCGACGTTTTCACCCCGGACAACTACGCATGGTATCGCAAGCGCACAGGCGCCTGCATCTGGTCCGCAAGCGCCGCAACGCAAAGATTCACAATTAAACACTCGCGCCTGCACCCGCCGGCCTGAGGCATGCTAGACACTTTGGGCTGCAGTCGGGCTTGATTGCCAAATAGCGAATTGCATTTCGCTCCGTTTTGGGCGACAGCATGCGCCTCACCAGCGGCGCGAGTTGCGTCGAGTATCCGCAGGCCGGCAGACAGGGAACGGGGTCCCTCTGGCCGAATTTTTTGTTGTGAGCGGTCTACATGTCAGGCCGACCGAGTTCCAGTATTGGGGGAAGTACCGTGGCAACACCGATCGAGTTCGACACGCAGAGCGAAGAAAGCTTGCAGGCGCTCCGCCTCATCCTGGCAGCTTGGGACGAAGGCGAAGAAACCGGCGTGACGCCGCAGATGATGGCCTACGCTGCGCTGTTTACCGCTCTGTCCGACCTCATCGATATTTACGGAGAGGACGCCGTTGCCGCACTGGCCCGCGGCCTTGAAAAGCGGGTGCGCATGGGCGAGTTCACCATGGTGTACACGCGTCAGTAGTGATGCACCTTGACTGAACACCTAGAGCATGCCGAACAGGTTCTTCATCACCATTTCACCGACCAGCACGCCACCGAACATGATCAGCAACAGCCCTGCGATTCGGTTGATATGACCGAACCGTGAGCCGTCGATCTTGTGGCGGATGCGCCCAATGAAGTTCGACAGGAGTACCCACCAGCCCAAGCTTCCGCTCATGATCGCTGCCACCATGGTCAGTGCATCGACATGGCTGTTCACTTCCACAAAGCTGCTCACGCCGCCGAATATTGCAAACAGGCCGAGCACCGCGCCGGGATTTGTAATGGTCAGGAAGAAGGTTTGTGGGATGTCCCACGCGAAATCCTTCAGCGTGGCGTTCTCGGCATGTTTGGGGTGCAGCATTTCGATGCGGGGACCTGCCAGGAAAAGCTTAAGACCGAACCCGGCAAGCGCAAGCCCGCCGACAATCTGAATTACAGTTCGGTATTCCTTCACGGCGCCGGAGATCGCGCCCACACCCAGCGCCGCGAAAAGCGCGATGAGCCCATCGCCGAGAACCGCGCCAATTCCCGCCGCAATACCACCCCAGAACCCGCGCTCGATCGCGCGCTGGATGCACAGGACATTGACGGGCCCCACCGGGGCCGCCACAAGAACGCCGATGATAAGGCCGACCGGAATGATCAAAGGATTGGGAATTAACTCCATTCGCCCTCACGGCACCGGCCTCGGCAGATTTCAGGCGCGGGCAACCCTGAGCAGATTACCGGGTATGTCACAATTCTCCCCGCAAACCGGCGCAATCCCGCTGCACCCCCCCGGCAGCATGACCTTCGAGGTGGCGATGCCAGCAACGATCCTTCCCCCCACACGTGAACGCGCACCGAGGCACGTGATTCATCTCATTTTATTGGTAACGGCGCTGACCGCCCTTGTCCATCGACCCGTGTCGGCCGAGCCGGCGGCGAAGCCTGCTGCAGCGGCCGAAACGAGTGAGGCCGCCAAGGGAAACACACCTGTTGCATATGAACGTCGCACAGATATGGCGAAGCTGCCGCGCCCCGTCGCTGAAATGATCGACGCCATCCTCGTTGCGGTCAACTCCGGAGAAATCGAGGACCTGCGCACCGCCATTGAGTGGAACGAATTGCCGCCGGCCTTCGCAGCCGATCCGGTCGACGAACCCATCGCATTTCTCAAGGAGGCATCAGCGGACAAATCGGGGCACCAGATGCTTGCCATATTGGGCAATCTTCTTGCGGTCGGACCCGCCCGCCAGCACTTGGGCCGCGACCCCGAGAACAGCGGCGTATTCGTCTGGCCCTATCTCGCTGAACGCCCACTGGATCAGCTCACGCCCGCAGAGGAAGTCGATCTGTACCGGCTGGTTCCGCCCGACATCATCATCGCAATGCGCGCTGCCAAGCGGTGGACCTGGTACCGCGTCGTCATCGGCGCCGATGGCACATGGCATGCGTTCATGCGTCATGATTAGTGTGGAGATCGAAAAGTCCGTTGCCTTCTCCCCCACCTTGAGGCGAGGCGGATTTCTGGCCACACGAAAGTCATAAGTGGAGAAAAAAAGCCCAACGCATTAACCACGTTGAAGGCCGGGTCATCCGGCGCAACCGGTCGCTTCGCTGCCACGGTTTTGCTCCATCCCGTCAGCTATAGTTCGATTTTGACGATGAGCGTCAGGCGAAATTGGACAAAAGTGAGCTGACACCGGCATCCAGCCAGAACCGAAAAGCAGCAAGCGCGTTCATCTTCGGCATGCTGCTCCGGGCCTAGGACCTACAGCACCCTCGCCCCAAGTATCTGTGCGCAAAACGAGGAGGTTGACCTGAGATGACTTTGAGCAGAGCCGTTGCCACGGGAACCTTTGCCGCCGGGCTCATCGCGGCCGGGCTCCTTGCACAAACGCTACCCGCGAGTGCGCAGTTCTACAGCGATGACGAAGGTTTCGAGCGGCGCTATGGATCGGGTCGTCGCAACGGCGTCGTGATGGAACCCGACACGGGCTACGCAAACCGCGGTTACCGACGTTACGATAGCTGGCGGGACCGGTATATGGACGACGATCAGGTCTACCGTCGCCGCGCTTGGCGCGGCCGCGATCGGTGGTCCTCCCCCTATGACGACGACCGGCGTTACCCAAGCTGGCTGGAACAGGACGAGCGCGACTTCGAGATGTGGCGTTACCGGCGCGGCTATGCCGACGATGGCGAATTCGATCGCAATGACGAAGTACGCAGTGGCGGTCCGCGACCCGCCGTTGCAGCCAAGGCGCCACCGTTGATCCATTTTCGTAGCGACTACAAGCCCGGATCGATCATCATCGACCAGTCGACACGCAAACTCTACTTCATCGTGTCCGCTACCACGGCGTATCGATATCAGATATCCGTCGGCCGTGAGGGCTTCGCATGGACAGGCACGGAGAACGTCTCCCGAATTGCTGATTGGCCGGACTGGCACCCGCCCGCGGAGATGCGCGACCGCGACCCCAAGCTTCCCGTCAAGATGACCGGCGGCATCAATAACCCGCTGGGCGCAAAGGCCATCTATCTCGGTAAGACGCTTTATCGCATCCACGGTACGAACGACCCCAATTCCATCGGCCGGGCCGCTTCGTCGGGCTGTTTCCGCATGATGAACGAGCATGTCCTCCATCTGGCGAGCATGGTCGAAATTGGCGCGGAGGTTCACGTGCTGAAAGAACTGCCCAGGACGGTCGCAGCAGCCCAATGAGGTCGATGGGTCGAGCCGCTGCGTAGTTGCCGGAAGCGGTGGCTCAACTGAACAGATGACACCGGAGGTGATGCAGCGGCATGGGCATCTGGTCGTCGATGCTGCACGCCATCTGACCCAGCTAGAGCAGGTCAGGTTTTGATTGAATCACCTCAGGCCGTTGTGGCCTGCTCTATCTCTTTGTTTGAGAGACTGATTCACGCCCTCGATGAAAGCAGTCGCGCTTCCATCTCAGCCGATCAGGCTCTAGAGCAGGTCAGGTTTTGATTGAATCACGTCTGGCTGTTTTGGCCTGCTCTATCTAGGGAACCTCTGAACAACCC
>JRYH01000465.1_pt1 | contig 88682 bp, 83 predicted proteins | sample 235351 | NCBI WGS metagenome assembly JRYH01 (sample SAMN03074221, study PRJNA261480) | activated sludge metagenome | biome: Wastewater Treatment Plant; feature: Wastewater; material: Activated sludge; isolation source: activated biomass of a wastewater treatment plant treating wastewater... ... | reverse complement strand
CGGTTACTGACGGGGAACACTGGTGAGAGCGAGGTCAATATTTGGCGCCACATCCGCTTCCAAGTAATATCGGTGGCGCTGCCTGTCGCACTTCGTTTTATCTCTGATGCAACGGCTCAGTGCACGGTATCCTTGTCTGATTTGCTGGTCAAAAAAAGCAGGACCTCGCGAATTTGTTTCCAAAGCTTTTCCGCTTCGTGCTGGTCGCGAGTTCCCAGTTCGGCTATCCGTAAATCGACCTCGGCCAACGCCTCGTCGCCAAAGCGGTCGATCATCGTCTGAGCAGCCCGCAGAATCATAATCCTGTCTGTTGTCATTCGGATCCCAGCCCGTAGAGCACCAAGCCCGTGACAACCAGGACAGCAGATTGGGGTGGCCGCCTTAACGTCTGTCAATTTGGGGAGCGTTAATCGGCAGGCGGGGTCTTGGCCCTTCCGCCCGATTTGAAGTAGGCTCTCGAGCATGTTGAACTGCCGGTTACCGCCATGACCCAGAAAACGATACACAGGTGCGCTGATTGCGCATCGCGCCAGACGGCCGAATGGCAGATCCTGACGGGTCCGGAACTGGCGATGGTTGACCAGGCAAAGCGCACGCGCGTCCTTGAGCCTGGAGCAATCCTGTTTCGGCAGGGGGACAATGCCGACGGCGTCTATTGCATCCAATCGGGCCTCATCGGATTGCGGCGGATAACGCCGGCGGGCGACTCTGCGCTCCTTCGGCTTTGCACAAGCGGCGTAACTGTGGGCTACAGGGCGCTGTTGAGCAAGTCGCCCCACCGCAACTCGGCGGAAGCGATCAGCCAGAGCGTTGTTTGTTTCATTGAACGCTCATACGTCAGGAGGCTGCTGGAAACCAACCCGCAATTGGGCGAGAGATTCCTGCAGCATTGTTTCTGCGAGTTGGACGAGACCGAAGCCGATTATGCAATGAGTATGACATTGAGCCTGAGGGCCCGGTTTCTTCACGTCTTGCTGATATTGAATGAGCGCCTGGGATATCGCGAGGACGACCATGACGTGGTCGAGCTTCCGATCCAACGCGTCGAACTGGCCTCACTGATCGGGGCACGACCGGAATCGATCTCGCGGCTTGTGCGAAACCTGGAGGCTGAGGGATTGCTGCAGTTTGACAGGCGGCAGGTTCGCTTCATCGATATGGAAGCTGTCTTGCGAGAGGCTGGCGCGCAATTGTGAGCGCCGATGTACGTTTCGGGTTTGCACTCGAGCCGTTGCGGGGAATACCTCGCCCTGTGCTGAGCGATGTGGTCCACGGAGGGGCCTGGACTGCCCGGTTGGGTGACTCCTGGCGCAAGAAACCTCCTTCGTGCCCAGTTGGCCTCGGGCGGAGTGTCCACCTTGCTTTGCGACAGATTTAATGGCAGACTCCCGATGCCCAAGGAACAAAGGGCATAGGGATATCGATGCAGTCCAGAGATCCCACGCGTCATCACACACCCGACGATGATCCCGAACCCGGGACACCGGGGACAGGCGAGGACATCTGCCCCGAATGCCATGGCACGGGCAAGCTCGCTGATAAGAGGACGGGTAAGCCAACTGAGGAACCGTGCGAGCGATGCGACGGTACGGGGCGCATTACCGAAGCCATCGGATAGCTGCTCGCAGCGATGGCGTTCATCCACAGCCATGCGTGGCGCAGGCTTGATGTACGTCTGCGCTGGGTCCCTGTCGATCCCATGGGGCTGCGCTTAACTGTGCTTGGAGGGGCTGCGCGGCTTGCTAGCCGGTTACTCTAGAGCGTCGCTCATTTAATCATACGCATATCCTGCAGCTTTGAAGAAGTTCCAGCAATCGGTTGGCTTGAACAGGTCGCAGACGTTGCCGATGGCGCGCCACAGATGGTCGTAGGTTCTTGCCGCGGCCTTGCGCAGGTGGGCCTTGAGTTTTGCAAAGGCCATCTCGATCGGGTTGAGGTCAGGCGAGTAGGCGGGCAGGAACAGGAACCAGGCACCGCGTTCTTTCAGACATCTGGCTGCGTAGGGGCTTTTGTGGGCGGCCAGGTTGTCGGCAATGACAACGTCACCGGGGCTCAGGGTCGGTGCCAGTTGCGTGTCGACGTAGAGATCGAACGCCTTGCGGTCCATGGCTCCCTCGATCACCCAGGGTGCCGTCAGGCCATGGCAGCGCAGGCCTGCGATGAAAGTCTGGCTCTGCCAGTGACCGAAAGGCGCCGAACCAGGTAGCCGCGTGCCTTTGAGCGCGCGACCGCGCAACCGCACCATCTTGGTGTTGGTCGAGGTCTCATCAATGAAGACCAGCCGATGCGGCTTAAAACGCATGAACGGCTGGCGCCGACTGATCCAGACGTTGCGCTCTTTACGCACGGCCGCGCGAGCGCGTTCCGATGCCATCAGCATTTTTTTTATAGGTGAAGCCGGCACGCACGAGAATGCGTGACAAGGACGACGGGCGGACGCAAACGGCGTGCTTGGCTTCAAGTTCGGCGGCCAACTCCGGCATCGTGATGTCCGGCCGGGCTTCCACCCGTGCGATCAGGAAATCCCGGTAGGCCAGCAGCGGGCCCTGCCCCGGCGGCCGCCCCTGGCGGCGCGGAGCCAGTGAACCGCACTGCCTGTGACGTGCCAGCAGCTTCACTGCAAAGCTCGGGCTGACATTGAAGTGCTCGGCGGCAGCGCGCCGCGAATGGCCCGCGTTCACGATCGCTCAGCGCCTCGACGCCATGATCCTTATAACGATTGAAGATCTTGTAGCCGGTCTTGCGCGAGATGCCGAACTCGCGGCAGATCTCAGCCATCGGCTCGCCCTCCAGGATGCGGGCGACGAAGCGGACACGCTCGTCCATCACCGAACTCTCTTTCCACTGCATCGACACCTCCCGCGAAAAGCGAGAAGTGTTACCCATGTGTCCGGTACGAAGCGTCACCTATGTCTAGGGTTGGGCACAATGACAACGCAATGCGAGATCGACGTCTCGTGCCTCGAAGGATTATCAGGCTGTCACTTGATAATCCGGTGGGCTGTCGTGCCGGGCCTGCTCTAAGATGCGTTTCGGTTCCCGGAATGCGGGGTCGCGTGTTCAGGGGCTGCCGATCAAGTCGGGTGTTCACGAAATGGCCAGAGCGCGACAAGTAGTGAGGAGCGTAGGATGGCAGCACCGATCGATTACTACTATGCCCTGGTGTCCGGATTTGCCTATCTCGGCGAGCCGGAACTTCGGCGCATCGCAACTGCTGCCGGTGCACGCATCCGCTATAAGCCTGTCGACATCGGTCGCGTTTTCGCCGCCATTGATACGGTGGCGCCTGCGCGCCAGTCACCGGCCCGCCGCGCCTGGCGCGATAGTGAGCTGGCGCGTTGGGCCAAGGTGCGAGGAATGCCCATTTCCGTGGCTCCCAAATTCTGGCCTGTACCTGCCGGCCTCGCCTCGCGCGCCGTCATTGCAGCGCAAGAGATGGGCCGCGATCCAGGCACGCTGTCATCACGCTTTCTGCGTGCGGTGTGGCGCGACGATCTCGACATCTCCGACACGGAAACAGTGAGGCGTCTTGTTGCGGAGGCTGACGCCGATGCTGCTGGCCGCATCCTTGAGGCCGCTGTTGGAGACGCTACGGCCGCCATCTTTGAGGCCAACACCGCGGAAGCGATCGACAAGGGTGTGATTGGCTCACCGACGTTCATTGTCGATGGAGAAATGCTGTTTGGCCAGGACCGACTGAGCTTCCTCGCTGAAAAACTCGGAGTCGCATGAACCAGGCGCGAGCAGATCAGTATCTTTGACGCAAGACCAGCCAGACCAGCAGCGTCATCGTGGGGCGGAGGTTTGCATGCGTGCAATGAAGTTGAGCAGAGCCTTCACTCTCATTGAGCCGGGACCTGTCATTCTGGTGACGACCCACGACGGCGCCAAGAGCAACATCATGACGATCTCGTGGACGATGGTGCTCGACTTCACGCCAATGTTCGCCATTGTCACGGGCGAATGGAACTACTCCTTCGCGGCTTTGCGAGAGACTAAGGAGTGTGTGCTTGGCATTCCGACGGTCGACATGCTCGACCGCGTGGTCGGCATTGGGACATGTACCGGTGCCGATACGGACAAGTTCGCCAGCTTCAGGCTGACGGCTGCCCCCGGCAAGGTTGTGAGGGCGCCTTTGATTGTTGAATGTTTTGCCAATATCGAATGCAAAGTCGTCGATATCGTCGCCAAGCATAACATTGTCGTGCTTGAGGGGGTCGCAGCCCATATTGATGCTGAACGAACAGAGACTCGCATGGTTCACGCCGTTGGCGACGGAACGTTTATCGTTGACGGGCGCAGGCTTGATCGCAGCAAGATGATGGCCTCAAAGCTCCCATCCGGCCTGTAACCGGTATCTAAGCCGCCCGCACCGCAAAGCTGACGCGAATGCCAGCGCGCCGCTACAGCATGTTTAGAGCAGGCGGCAACGGCCAGACGTCATTCAATCAGAACCTGACCTGCTCTATTCAACGGTAGACATAGATGGGGCTTGTCCAGGCGCGCGTTCCATCCTCCATCGTGACGCGCAGATAGATCGGATTGTCCCCAGACGCCTTGATCGGTACCGGTGCTTCGAAGCTGAAACTGCGATGGCGGCTCTCGTCTGGCAGGCGGAACACCTGAAGGAAACGCGGCAGCTCGCCCGAAGCGTCGCGGACGATGCTGTCGATGCCAATATCGGCAACCGGTATCTCGCAGGAGATCAACGGTGTGTCGATCGCAAGCACGCCGCTTTGACCGTCGGCAAGCCAGGCATCGAAGCCGGAGAAGTTCCCTGTCGTCAGGGATTTCCACGCCAGCGTATCGGGTGCCACGCTCTTCAGGGCCTTGTCGCGGTTGAAGAAGTTGATAGGTACCGACTTTACGAATTCATTGCCTTTCAGGTGGGCGGTGCCATCCCAGATCACCTCGCGGAAGCGGCCACGATACTCCGCGCCCTCCCATAGTACGCGAATGCGGCTGCCCAGATCCTTCTCGGAAAATGGTCGTAGCGTTTGTGTGAGCTCGGCGCCGTTGAAAATCTCGACGCGTTCGATCGGCGATCCGGTGAGCAGAGACACGTTGACAGACATCTCGCCGGAGGGAAGGTGGACGATGTCTCCCATGGTTGCCGACGTTGCCGCTTTGCCTTCCGCGGGACCGAGCTTCGGATCGTCATGGTAGAGGGTCGCTTCAGCCGAGAAGTCGGCCGTCAGGTCGATGATGATGCGGCCTCCGGGGCCGCCCGTCGTGCCGTAGTGGTGGCGCTTCCTGAGGCAGTCGAGCAGTGCGGTGCGATTGAGCTCGGGCATCAGATAGCATGACAGCCCGCCGATTGCGCCGAACTTGCCTGAGCCGGGATAGCTCGCGCCGGGGCGGCCCTTATGACCATCGGAATTCGTTACCACGCCTACCCGATAGCCGAGCTTGAATGCATCGTGGAGGAGCCATTCGAACGATCCCCAGGATGAATGCACCTCGACGGACCGCTCGAAGCGGCCATCGTGAGCTACTGCGATGTCAGCATAGCGCCCGCCGCAGTGGGCAAAGCAGACGACATCGAATTCCTCGTCCTTGGCGAAGGCTTCGAACAGTTCCTTGGCTGTCGTGCGGTCGTCCGCGAGAGTGGCATGATCTTCGATAAGTGCGTGAGAAGAACGCCTGATCCGCCGGCCCTCTGTGGGGAAGTAGACGTTGCGATCGCCACCCAGCGACGTGTTGCCCGACCATTCATAGCCGGGTAGCGCGACAAAGCTTCCCGGAGCATCGAACGCCTTGGTGATCTGGTTGAGTTCGTCCCAAAACGCGTCGGTGATCTGGAAGTCGTTCCCTTGATGGCCGCACGCGTCGACGAAGGCGCGGTCGCGCGCAAATGCGAAATACTCGCGCGCGCTGCCTGTGCCGATGGTTTCCTCCGATTGACCGTGCAGGTCACCCCAGAAATGTACGAAGCTGGCGTCCTTGACGCGCAGCGGGTTGCTCGTTGCAACGACTGCGCCGGTGGCATCGCGAAGCCGGATCTCAACGTCGGCTTCTTCGGCGACGCTGAGACCCTCGACCGTTGTGGCGAACGCGCCGGGCTTGTGTCGGATTTCAGGCGGCAGGCCCGTGATGGGGCCGACGGCTTCGAGCTTGAAGATCTGATCGCAACGATCTGAGGGATTGCCCCACTTGTCTTCGCCCTTGATCTTGAGGGCAAAGGTCTCACCGGGGCGCCGGCGCGTCGGAATGGTGGCGATGTAGCGTTCGGGCGCTCCCGGCACGATGGCGATCGTCGGCTGCACCGGCAGAGTCTGGAAATTGAATGTGGCGATGGGATCTGCGAGCACGCGGAATTCAAATGTTGTCTCGCAGAATGTCTGCAGTCGCATGCCTGGCCCCCCATGATCAGTGACGCCGAAGCGGATGGTGATCCGGTCGCCTTCCTTGAGGTAGCCCTTCACGACCTTGATCCAGAGCGTACGATCCCACGGGCGCACGTTGGCTTTCGGATCCCAACGCACCTGCAGGGTTGCCCCGTTCGAAGCCTCGACAACACAGAAATTGGCCCCTTTGGGATCGTCGAACTGCGGGGTGCTCTGGTCTGAAGCGAAGCGGAAGCAGATCCTCAGGCTGCCCGAATCGTCGATGCCGAAAATACCCGCCGTGTAGGTCAGCGTAAAACTCGCATAAGATCCCGCCTCGAAACTGCCGTCGGGTGTAATCGTGGCATTGCCGAGTTGGTCTGGAGAAATAGCGTTTCTGATGACGCCAGAGTCGATCTTTTCCCAGGGTGCAGTCGTCATTTTTTCACGTGTCTCCACTGACGGAGTTTGTCGATTGTCAGATCAGCACCGGCACGCAGGTGTCGATTGCGAATGACGATGCGCCGATCGCGCTGCTCAATGCCCAATTGGTATGGCCGGTTCATCAGGCTCAACCGACAAGGCTGAGATTGTGCACGCAGGAAATCTCAAGCGCGCGATCACTCGGAGGAATAAAGACGCGCTGCCAGATGATCGGGGTCTCGCGGTAGCTCATGCCGCAAACGGTCAACACCATGCCGTATTGTCCGGGGGACACGCCGATATGGCGCGCGACTCGCGGCGGCAAAGGCGCGCAGCGCATGTGCTGGCGCGTATTGAGCGTGGGTGCATTGAAGCGCTCGGCAAGAAGGTCACGTATGGAAACGCCGTCGAGCTTATCCGCCATGTCCAGGAGTGGTGCGAAGCGATCCTTGGGCAGGTAGACTTCGCTAAAAATTTCGAACTCGGTGTTGACCGAAACCAGTCGGGAAATGCGCACGAAGGAACTGACAGGCGCATCGAGTGCGACCTGCCACGGTCCACGGTCACTGGTCTCCGTAACATCGAGAACCCGGAAGAACACCGGCAGCAGTTTCGTTGAGCCCTCCGCCACGAATCTGAAATGACGCAGATGCCGTTCCGGCGCGCGCGCGCCGGAAACGAAAGTTCCCTTGCCATGGTGACGCTCAAGGACGCCTATCTCTACGAGATTTCCGAGCGCGCGCCGGATCGTTCCCAGGCTTGCACCGGTATCGATGGCCAGTTGTTCCTCTGAAGGAATTTGCATTCCAGGAGTCCAGGTCCCAACCTCGATTTGTGCGAGAAGGTGGTTGGCGATGATCTTGTGCTTGGGCTCAGCCGGATTAGCAGAATGTACAATTTTCTTCGGCTTTTCGCGTACCATTACGACGACTCCTCTGACGAGGCCAACGGCCGGCAAGCCACATGCCTGCATACGCATCTTATGTTGGAGAGGTAACGAGATGAGCCGATCTCTGTCAACACCTATAGAGGACTTATCAGAGATTCGGACGCTGCGCTGATGCGCGACAGCTCAGCCATGCGAGTGTGCAAAAGGGAATGATATGGCGCGCGGCCGCGCTTGCCGTGTTCGAGCCCGTTCGTCAGACCGTTGCACGACGGTGGAAGCCGGGCGAGACCTCGAGTGGCGCGCCGAGCGTATCGATGCGTGTGACGCGGGCCGCCGGTGGTCCGCTTCGGCAGCGCTCTAGCATCTCGGCAACCTTGTTGGGCGCACCACGAAAAACTGCCTCGACGGTGCCGTCAGTGTGATTTCGGACCCACCCGTCCAAGTCTTGATTCACGGCTTCCGCTTCGAGCCACGCACGGTAGCCGACGCCTTGCACGCGGCCTGTGATTCGAACGTGGACCGAACGTGTCTCGCCCATCGTCGCAACTCCCGCCTGCCCGACCCGGTTCTTCGCGGTTGCCACCGTGCCGCACGACCGCGGCGCCTTCATGCATCGCAAATGCAGCAAATTTTCATGCTACTCGTGCCCAGGATACCGTCAACCGATAGGCCCGCCGAGCCATTTTCCGAGCCGCTGTTACCTTAGGACCGGTTAAATGGTCTTGTTCCGTCAGCCGTTCGACCACCGATCTTTTGCGCAGCTTCATTCGGGCCCGGGAGGCCGTACATGGCAAATCAGGATGTGAATAGCGCAGGCAACGAGCCATCGACCGTAGCCCCGCTCTCTTACGCGCAGAACATGGAGGATTATCACTTGTGGCTCGCCCTCGGAGCTGACAGCCCCGGGTTCTACATTGACATAGGCGGTGGTCATCCGGTTGCCGACAACGTGTCGTGCTGGTTTTACGAACGCGGCTGGAGCGGCATCATCGTCGAGCCGCAGGCGGCACTGGCCGATCTCTATCCGCACGTCCGGCCGCGCGATCATGTCTATGCCGGCCTCGTCGGCCGAGAAGTAGGGACGGCCGAGCTGCACGTATTTTCCCGGCTGCACGGATTGTCGACGATGGTTTTGGATAACGCCCAGAGTTCCAGGGTCCACGGCGACGACTACGTTTCGCAGAAGCTGCCCATGCTCACCCTTGCCGCACTGTGCGAGCGCTATGGTGTCGGACACATTGATTTCCTGAAGATCGACGTCGAAGGCGCCGAGGCGGACGTGCTCGCGGGCAATGACTGGAGCCGCTTTCGACCCAGGATAGTCGTCGCTGAGGCGATCGACCCTGCAACGAATGGGCCGACGTTCGAAAAATGGGAGCCCGACCTGCTACGGGCAGGCTATCGATTCAGGCTCGACGATACGCTCAATCGTTTCTACGTCGCCGAGGAGTGTGCGGACGTCATGGAGAGGCTCCCTGCAACACGGGCGGATTGGAGCGCCGTCACGCACATGTACGAGATAGGCCGCGCACCTGAACACGGCGGGCATCCAGATCACATGTTGGCGGAGGAGCTGGCGCGGGGCTTCTTGGCCCTCCTGCCCACGCTCAATGGACAAACGCTGGCGCGGATGCTGGCGCGAGCGCGCGGCTTCGACCCCGATGGGCACGAGACAGGGCAGATATTGCGCGAACTGGATAGCGACGCGATGCGGATTGCGCTAGGGCGCATTGCCTGCGGTTATGACGGGGGGCAGATTGTCTGATCGGTGCGTCGCTGAGATGTGCAGTGGTGCAGCATGCAGAGCTTGCCCGAACCATGAGAACGCTTGGCGCTGTGGCGTGGCTGACGATAAGGGCCAACCAGGATACGCGATCCAAGTGGGCAGCGAGGTCACCTTCTCATCGAAACTCGAGCGCAAGGAAATAGCGGTGCGCCCAACCCGAATCCTGCCCGTGTGCGACCGGACACCATTCGCCAACGCAATAGCCGGTCAGACGGATCCTGTTTCCTGACGGCGGTATCGTTGCGACGACCGCAGCCTCTGAGTCCGGGCGCCGACGCAGATTTAGGACGTCGCCTGCAGGGACTCTCACGACTTTGTAGGTAATGGGGTTGGGCGTAGATCTGCGCAAATAGGCGTGCTGGCGCGTGCTGTTCTCCGATGCAAGGAAGTAGCGGTTGACCCAACCGTGGCTTCGGCCATGTCGTATCAGACACCATTCGCCTTCGCAGTTCCCCGCCATCACGACGCCGATCGCGCGAGGCTGGATGGTCGACACGATCCTGGCTTCCGGGCTGGGGCCGTTGCGCACATTCAAGACATCGTCTGATGGAACATTGACGACGCGGTAAGTCGCAGCATGAACGCGCGTCCCAGCAGAGTTGCCATGTGAGGAAACGTTCCTTGCCAGCTCGACCTTGTCGGTATCGGCAGCTTGCCGGCTCTGCTTTTTTACAGGTGCCGGTGGCTTCGATACATGAACAGGCACTGGAGCGGCCAGCTGCATCTCGGCTGTCTTGGCCATCACGGAGGATTGTGCCGCCACAGGTCTTGGCTCTGATCTCGGGGGAGGCGCAGTGGCGACCTGCCTGACCAATTTTTCATCTGGAGCGGGTGCTGCCGGTGCAGACTTGCGCAGCTCGACAATGGTTCCGGTGCCCTTTTCGCCGTCTTGATCGATCCATTCGATGCGATTATCGGCGCTCTGGTAGACGCGGACGCAGTTCACCCGGCCGTTGAACCAAGTGTCCCAACGTTGGCACAGTTTGGAGCCTTGGATCCACCACTTGCCGCTATCTCTCTGGGAGCCGAGGAAGAATGCGACGGCGCCAGCCTTGCCTTCGAGCGAGCCATCAGCGCCATATGAAACAGGGATGACGCTGCCCAAGGGAGTGTCAATCTGGATCTTCGCTCCAGGAATCTGCTGGCGCAACGTATCCCCCGACAGGGGCTCTGCGGCGTCGGCCCTGCCGGCGAACCCGTCGAAAGACAGCAAGGTGCAGATCAGCGATGCGCCAATGGCTTTCGTGACGAACTTCCGCATTCGTTCAGAATCCCTCCAGCGGTATGTCTCAAAGTCCGCCAGTGTGGTTAATGTCTTACTAAGGACGGTTTCGGCCCATGCCGCCCTTTTGCGATCGGGTTCTGGCACACCATGTCGGCGCTTTTTTGCCCCGCAGGCGTTCAGGTTCAATCAACCGGCGCGCTCGCGCATACCCCTCCAGCATTTGCTGGCTCCAAACACCCGCCGGATTTCCCCGAGCACCGGAGGCAAGGGAGAAAAGGCAGGTCGTGGGCTGGGCTCACAGCCGGAATATTAGCGTTGAGGCGATGAATGCAGCGATCTGATGGCAAATCGGGCGCGTATTTGGCCAGGCTCATTTCCCAGCGAGCGAAAGGCTGGCGGACGTCTCCAGCGAAAACCGCCGGTGTCGGGCAATCCGCCGGTGACCGATATGGCCCTGTCCAGGTCCTGCTTCTGCACCATTGAGCAGTCGCGCTGCACGCACAGCGTACGGGTCGCCCGGCCTTCGCGATCTGGCGTCATCTCGATGCGCGGCTACGATGCCCGATCAGCGGTCCAGGACATATGTTCCCGGAGCCGCGCATTCGGGCTGCCCATGCTCAGCAAGTGATCCCATCCGGGGTGGCGGAACTGATCCGCTCGAATGTGAATCGAGCCAGCGCACCCATTCCGGCCACCACGAGCCAGTCCTCTCCGGTGTTTCGCTTTTCCAGCTTTCCGGATCGACATACGTCGCATCCGCAGCCGCGGTTGTGATCCTGTAGTGGCGCCCTTTATGCCCCGGGGGTGATACGACGCCGGCGTTGTGCCCACCCGACGTGAGCAGGAACGTCACCTCGGCATCTGAGAACAGGCGAATCTTGTAGACGCTGCGCCAGGGAGCCACGTGATCGGTTTCCGTTCCCACGGCGAAGATCGGAGCGCGAATGTCGGTAATGGCAATCGGCGCGCCGTCAACGATGTAACGCCCCTGGGCGAGATCATTGTTGAGGAACATATGGCGCAGGTACTCCGAATGCATCTTCGCCGGCATGCGTGTCGCGTCCGCATTCCAGGCCATCAAGTCAAATGCCGGGTTGCGAATGCCCATCAGGTAGTTCTGGACGATCCGCGACCAGATGAGGTCGTTTGAGCGCAGCATCTGGAAGGCGCCTGCCATCTGGCGTGCTTCGAGATAGCCCTGCGCCTCCATCACGTCCTCGAGGAACGCAAGTTGACTGGAGTTGGTGAAGAGCATGAGCTCTCCCGCATTGGTGAAATCAACCTGGGCCGCCAGCAGTGTCAGTGTCTTGATGTTCTTGCCTCGAGCGCCGTCGCCGCGCGAGAGGGCCGCCACAACCATGGCCAGAAGCGTACCGCCGAGACAGTAGCCGACCGCATGAATGTTCTGCTGTCCTGTCAGTCGGCACACCTCGGAGATGGCGGCTTCGACGCCCATCGTCATGTAGGCCTGCATTCCGAAATCGCGATGTTTGCGCGTCGGATTGCGCCACGAGATCATGAAGACGGTGTAGCCTTGGCCAACGAGGTGTCTGACGAGCGAGTTATCGGCGGAAAGGTCGAGAATGTAGTACTTCATGATCCAGGCCGGCACGATCAGCATGGGCTCGCGCTTCACACGTGCCGTGGTAGGCTCATACTGAATGAGTTCCATCAGCTCATTGCGGTAGACGACACGGCCGGCGGTCGTCGCCAGGTTCTCGCCAACCTTGAAGTTCTCGATGCCAACTGGAGGTGCGCCGGTGATCATGCGGCCCCAGTCTTCAAAGAGGTTGCCAAGGCCGGCGATGAGATTCGCGCCACCCGATTCCACGGTCCGTTGCAACACGAGCGGATTCGTGGATACGAAATTCGAAGGCGAGACCATATCGAGAAACTGGCGCGCCATGAATGAAACGAGACGCTCGTGCTGAGCGGTCATGCCGGGAATTCCGGTCGTTGCCTTCTCCCACCAGCGTTCCTGCAGGAGAAACGCAAGGTATATGAAGTCGAACGGCCAATGCTGCCATTGAGGGTCGAGAAAACGCTTATCCTCTTCGCGCGGGCAGATGCAGCGCTGGCCTGCCTCGCCGTAGAACAGGCATGAGCCTAGCTGTTGATTGACGAGCACCCACTCTCTGCACAGTTCCTCGAAGAGTTGCATCTGTTTGCCGGGCGACGCGGCAAGATGCATGCACCAATCCAGATACGCCAGTGTGATCGCCGTCGGAGACAGGCCAAGGGTCGCGCGCGACTGAATGAAGTGAAGAGCGCGGTCTAGAGCCTCGCCGCCAACGCCGAATATGGAATGTGCAGCCGACTCGCTTTCCGCGACGAGGGGAGGTGACTGCGGCGCACCCGGAACATGTGCGGCCATACACTGCTCTTTGCATGAATCGAGCCGATGTGGCTCACCTTCCGCGGGATGGAGTTGTTTCGCAGTCATAGGATTGTGTGACATCGAATTCTCCCAGTCATGGAGAAGCAAAATAACGCAACCTGCAGCGCCAACGATTGCCAGTGATCAATTTCATCTTGGTCCGGCAATGTATGTCACGAGCTGCCCAAGGCTGCTTGACGAAGCGCATGGCGTCCTGGCGATACTGCCAATTAACTGTTGTTTTGCAGTACCCTCGTTGCTGGTCGGCTCAACACAACAAGACGGAAGTTCGCATGTCAAATCGCGTTCTTGCGACGATCGTCAAAGACTAGGATCCGCTCGTCCTGGCACGGAGCGAAACCATCCAGAAAGCGTGTGGTGAAATGTGGCGCCGTCGTGTCGGCTCTGTGCTGGTCGTCGATAACGGCAGGATCTGGGGCGTTATGTCCCGTGGCGATTTCAAGGGTATGGAACTTGATCGTCTTGAAGAGGATGAACACCTCTGGGAATGCATCAGATAGCCTGTTGGCTGGGGCTGCGATCGTAGCTGACAGGACCGGCTGCGCGAATTTTGCCGGCCGTGAGCTGGCGCTCCGCGAGGTTACGCCGTGATGTGGGATTGAGCGGCAATCCGTCGCGCGCAGGCGCAAATGACCGCTTGTACGCGGCGGCACGCCCCCCCATCTTCGCTCGGTTAGCTGGCTCCTTCGAGCCAGACCGTTGAATTCGCGAACGCGTCATCGGAACGGAACATGAGCGAGAAGCCGGAAACGGCAGTTGCTGCAGCAGCCGCGATCATCGTCGCTCACGGCGAGCGTGGCGGTGCCTTTTCCAATGCCGTCCTTAAAGGGCACGCGGAGAACACCGCGGCAGAGTTGCCCCATGTCGCCGTGGCCGCTGGTGTTCTGAGTGGTGAGCCGGCACTGGAGGCAGCGCTCTGGGATGTAGCGCGACGCACCGCCGGTCCGATCCTGCTATATCCATTTTTCATGGCGCCTGGCTATTTCGTGAACGTCAAGATTCCAAAGCGCCTGGCTGACGCCGGACTCGCCGAGCGTTGTCGCATGCTTACGCCCCTGGGGCTCGAGGGGCCGCTCCCGGCCATCATACGCGACAGAGCAAAGGCCGCCGCTGACGATATCGGCATCGCCGCAGCACAGGCGAGGCTGCTGTTGGTCGGCCATGGCTCGAAGGTGGCGCGCGCGTCTGCCGCGACGACCGAGGCGGTTGCTGCATGCCTGAGAGAGCTTGGCGGTTTCGCCCGGGTTGAAACCGCTTTCCTGGAGGAAGCGCCGTTCCTGGACGACGTTGTGCCGGCCGACGTGCGTCCGACCGTTGTTGTGGGCTTTTTCAATGGTGACGGCCTGCATGCGGCCGAAGACGTGCCCGAGGCCATCGGCAAGTTCGATGGTGCGATCGCCTATACAGGACCCGTCGGCGCCTTCTCCGAGGTTTCCCGGTTGATCGTCCGCTCGATTGCCGAGGCTGTAGAACGCCCAGCGGTTGCGACCAACAGGATGTGAAGACGCCCACGACGTGCGAAGGCCTGCTCTATCTCTTTATCTCTTTGTTTGAGAGCCTCAATCACGACCTCGATGGAAGCAGTCGTGCTTCCATCTCAGCCGATCAGGCTCTAGATCGCCGCCTTGAGCCGCTCAAATCCCGCTTCGAGATCGCGCTTCAGGTCTGCGGGATCCTCCAGACCGATATGGATCCGCAGCGCTGCGCCACTCTCCGTCCACTGCGTGGCGGTTCGATAGGGGCGTGGATCGAAGGGAAGAATCAGGCTTTCGTACCCGCCCCATGAATAGCCCATACCGAACAGTTCCAGATGATCGACGAAGGCGGCCAGCGCCTGCTGTGAAACGGGCGGCTCCAGCACGAAGGCAAACAGACCCGAGGCGCCGAGAAAGTCGCGTTTCCACAGCGCATGTCCGGCATCGCTTTCGAGCGCGGGATGTATGACACGGCGAACTTCCGGTCGTGCGGCGAGCCACCGGGCCATTTCGAGACCGTGCGCATGATGGCGCGCGAGCCGTACGTCGAGCGTACGAAGGCCACGCAGCGCGAGGTATGTCTCCTCCGAGCCGGGCGACGTGCCGATCGCCTCCTTGATCCGGTCGAGGTAGGGCGCTGCGCGTTCATTGCCCGTTACCGCGCCAAGCATCGCATCGGCGTGGCCCACGATATATTTGGTCGCGGCCTGGATCGATACGTCCACGCCGTGCTGGAACGGCTTGAAATAAAGCGGGCTAGCCCAGGTGTTGTCCATCAGCAGCCATATGCCGGCCTCTCGCGTGACGCGCGCTATCGCGGGGATATCCTGCACCTCGAAGGTCTGGGATCCGGGGCTCTCTGTGAAAATTAATCGCGTTGTCGGCGTGACGAGATCTCTGATGCCGGCACCGATAAGAGGATCATAATAGACCGTCGTTACACCGAGCCGCTTCAAAGTCGTGTCGCAGAACTTGCGCGTCGGCTGATAGACACTATCGACCATGAGGATTGTGTCGCCGGCTTCCACGAAGGCCAGGAGGGCCGTCGCGACCGCTTGCAGGCCAGAGCTCGTCAGGATCGTCGCACGCCCACCCTCGAGCGTAGCGATTGCGTCTGTCAGCGCCGTTGTTGTAGGGGTCGCGCGCCGGCCATAGGTGTAGGGCTGTTCGCGCGAGATCAGAGCCTGCAGCGTCGGGAAAAGCACGGTCGAGCCGCGATATACCGGCGTGTTGACGAAGCCGTTATTGTCGAAAGGCCTGCGTCCGACATGCACTGTATCAGTTGCATCCGTGTGCCTGAGGTGTCGGCTGTGAGGCTTGTCGGCGTTGTCCTCGCTCATGAGATGGGCCATCCTTCTGTTCCCGCGTTGGTCTGATCTCTTCGCGGCCTCGCGACCCGGCATCGCACCGCACATGTGCCGGCAGGGCGGGGCGAGAATGGCGAGCCGCGGCATTGGGCCGCTTGCCCGATGTGACCGCTTTGCGCTGCGCCTCGCCCTGGCATTTGGTCATTCCAGCCGCCGGCCAGACCGAAATTCCGTGAATGAAGTGGGGCAGTTCCTGTTATGCCGCGGCGACGCATATTGCCCGGCCCCGTCTGAGACGCAAGTTCGTCATGAGGTCAAGTCCTTGACCATTGCAGCCGGTCGGGCCAAGGGTGCGGGGCTGTGTTCACGATACGGTGGTGAGCGTGCATCCGCCGCCGTTGTGATCATCATCTGGCCTGTACGATCTGGATACACTCTACCTTGCGATTTCAAACACGACCGCTATTTCAGATGACCGCCGCCCGGCTAAGCGCTTTTAGAGGCGTGGTTGGGGTGATGATCCTGCTGGGATTGTCTCTGGCGCCGAACTGCGCTGATGCCGGTACGCTCGAAAGCGTCAAATCCCGAGGCGAGTTGGTCTGCGGCGTTAGCGACCAGGTTCCCGGGTTCGCCGTTGCCGACCGCTATGGACGATGGCAGGGCATCGATGTTGATTTTTGCCGAGCAGTGGCCGCAGCGGTGCTCGGCGACAAAACCAAGATTGTTTTGAAGCCGATGTCGCGCGCAGAGGGCATCCGCTCGCTTGCTGCAGGCGAGATCGATCTGCTTTCCCAGACGTCGGCATGGACATTGAGCCAAGATACCGAGTTCAAGATCCGCTTTGTCGACATTCTCGTTTACGACGGCCAGGGATTTCTCGTGCCGAAGAGCCACGGCCTTTCCAGCGCTCTCGAGCTTTCGAGCGCATCGATCTGCGTGGTCTCCGACACGCGTGCACAAGATGCATTGGCAGCTTATTTCGGGCGTCACCGCATGAACTACCAGTTGGTCAAGAGGGCCAGTTGGAACGAACTGCTCGCCGCATACGGAGCAGGAGCCTGCACCGCGCTGACGGGAGACGTCACGCAGCTCGCCGCCGCCCGGCGCAAGCTCGTCGCGCCATCGCAACACGCAATTCTGCCGGAAATCGTCTCCAAGGAGCCTCTTGGTCCGGCCGTACGCATGCAGGACCCGAATTGGTTTGCCATCCTTCGTTGGGTACGCATGGCGCTCGTCGTGGCCGAGGAACTCGGTGTCAACAGCACCAACGTTTCGGCGATGGCGAATTCCGCGATCGAGGATGTGCGCCGTCTCCTCGGCACTGGCAGCACGCTAGGCCAATCTTTGGGGCTCGATACTGAGTGGGCACGACGCATGATTGCCGCGGTCGGCAACTACGGCGAGATCTATGAGAGAAACCTCGGCAGCGGATCGGATCTTCAGTTGGCGCGCAGCTACAACAAGCTGTGGACGCAAGGCGGGCTGATGTATGGTGTCCCCGTGCGCTGAGCCGGTGGCGCGTACGGAAGCCGAACTGCCTGGAAGCCGAACTGCCTGGAAGCCGAAGTGGTCGCGGACACACCGGCGGCTGCACGTTGCTTTGTAATTGCTGTAACGTTGCCGGGGGGCGCGTATGGTCCTGACGACGTTGATCGATATCGACGGCCAGATGGGTTGGGTGCTGCTACTGACGCCGATTGTGGTTCTGGCCGTCATCGTCATCGGAGTCATTGCGGGACGTGATCGCAGGACGCCCGATTTCGGGCCGGAATCGAAACTGGTGCCGTCGCCTTCCGCTGCGATGCGCGACAAGACCACAGCATCGCCCACGCCACTGACGCCACGGGCGAACGATCAGTTGCAACCATCGGCGTCGGACGTCTGCGCATCTGCGCGGGAAAGTGGGCCGCCCGTGACCGTGACCGGAGGTGCCGTCGAATCGCCCGCCCCGTTGGATACGCCCCAGACTAAGGCAGAACTTACCGCAAGTCCTGTCACGTCGAAGGCAGGTGCGTCTGCCGGGATTACAGCCAGCGAGATCCAACTGCTCGAAGCCGAGCGTCGCTTCGACGATGCGGCAGTCGCGCGCCTCTCCCTTCAGTTGGCGCGCGATTTGATGTCGAGCAGCAGGCCCGACGAGGTGGTGAAGTCACACCTGCGTCGCGCGATAATCCTTGCTTCGCGCCTGAAGGACAATGACACACATGCTGCCGCACGCCTCGAGCTCGGTGATCTCATGGCCAGGGAATCGGACCTCACCTCGGCGTGTGAGCACTGGCAGATTGCTCGCCAGATCTTTTGGGATCACGGCGCAAAAGAGCAGCAGGCCGAGGTCGATCAGCGCATGATGGCGAACCATTGCCCGACCGATTGGGTATTGAACGATTTCTGATCCAGCAGTGTCTGCAGCTACGTGTGCACCTCGGGGGCGTAATCCCGGGTTACTTGCGCATAACCTCGACCTGGATCGATTGCCCGTCGCCAACTTCGAACGATTGCCGGAAGACGCGGCTTTGCGACTTGGCAACGGCGAGATACCGGCCTGGTGCCAGGATGTGTGTCGGCAACGCGCCGACGCTCGACTTGACGATCTGTCCGTCGCCCGTCAGCACCGTCCACTCCGTATCGGGAAGAGCCTCGCCGCCCTGTCGTGTGACGAGTTTGAGCGTCACGCGTCCGGCTTTGTGTGAAATGGAGGCTTCGGTGAGCTTGCCAGCTTCGACCGTCACGTCGGAGGCAACGGTGGCATTGGCGTCACCCAGCGTCGAGACGATGTGATAGATGCCCGAGTTGAGGCGTATCACGATACCTGGCCGTGCGTGAGTGAATACGACGTGACGATTGCCGCTCTGGTCCCGTTCGTCGGTGAGAATATTGTAAGAAGCCTTCATGCTCTCCATGCCGCCGGCAACCGGGTCGAGCCGGACGCGCAGGCCGCCGGCGTCGAGAACGAACGGCTCGGTTGCCTCGACACCCTCTGCGACGGTGATCTTTCGCGTCAGGTTTGCCCGCCCGAACGCGACGTTCACAAAGTAGCTGCCGGGCTTCAGCGTCAGCATGGGGGAGGCCGTGCTATGCGTGGAGAGAAGCTTTCCTGCGGTCTGTGTATCGCTGTTTTCCTCGAATATACGCCATACGAGGTCCTGCTCGATACGCTGGCCGTCGGCGGTGAGCAGCGCGATCAACCGGACTCTTGACATGTCGGCCGGCATAGCCGGCTCCGCAGACTTCTTCCTGAGGACCGTCGTGCCGGTGGCGCTGCCCGGCTGGCGATGTGCCGGCTGACCTGCCCCTCCCGGTCCAGGTGGTGCCGTCTTCACGTCCAGATCAGTCGACCAACCGCCGGCCTGCTGTGCGTGGAGGTGCAAAGATCCAATTCCGGGCAGGGGGGCGAGCAGCAGAACAATTGATGCCGCCGCACCACATGCCGCGTGAGATGCGCTTGCATGAAGCCTTCTCGTACCGGCCGCCATTGCCCGCTCAATGCCCCCGTTCCGCAGTTCGACCGCCAGCGGATGCGAGGATTTTCCCCATTCGGAAAATCGCTCTGAATACCGCTACGAAGAAAAAATCGCATTTGTCCTCTGCGACCCGATACCAGACAGCAAACGGCTAACTGTGACAACATGATGTTGGCGACCGTGATTCGCGCATCTGCTTGGTTCTACTGTGCAAACGGCGCCACGCGCGTCACCTGTCCTGCGGCCGCCGTGACCGCGACGTCGCGAACAGCCGCGCCGGCCCGGCAGCGCAGCGCATACTGACCGGGCGTGACGACGCGGCTGGGGCGGATTTCAACGGTTCGCCAGATCACGTCCCCCCGCTCACTCTTCATCTCGCAAACTGCGCCGAGTGTCGTGCCATCCGCTCCGCTCATGTCGAGGCTGACTTCGGCCATCTTGAGGTCGATGTGCAGCCGTTGCGCCTCACCGGCTTCGAGATTGACGTCGCGTGTTGCCACAGCATCGTTGAGCCCGTGGCGGACCGTGATGCGATAACTACCCGGCACCAGTCGGATCGGGCGGCCGAGCGAAACGAGTCGTTCCCTGGGAGGCGCTCCACCGGTCCAATTCTCCAGCGGTTTGATGGCGAGCGTGAGCGGTTCGCGGTGCGCTGCCGCACCGTTGACCGTGGCCTCGACGTCCAGGCTGACGAGCGCAAGGCTGAACGTTTCCCGTGTCACCTCGCCGGAGCGCACGGTGAGCAGTCGGCGCACCTCCTCATCCCCGGTCGCGGCCTTCACGTAGTAGGTTCCGGTTGATAGCACGAATGAGGGTGCCGCATGCGCAGTTCGCGCCAACTCGCGCCGCCCGCCGGGTCGATCGAGATCGTCGACCTCGATGCGATAGACGATTTCATCGAGCCCTTGCGGTGTGGCCGAAAGCTCGAGTCGCCCTGCTTCGAGAGGCAGGGCCAGATTGAGCGTCTCCCCGGCTGCAACCGTGACCTTTGCCGCAGCCTGCGCCAGACCGTATTCCGCTACGCCTCTGTAGTCCCCCGGTGGGAGCATGGCCTCGATGGCCTTGCCGCGCGCGATCCACAGCGGCGCACTGGCCTGCGTGTTGATTTGTTTCCCGCTGCCGGTCGTTTCGGACGAGAGCTTCTCCAAAAAGATCAGAGGCTCCTCCGCATCGCTCGCCAGTCGCTCGGCGCCGGTGTCGAAGCGCACGATGCCGGCATTGAGCGCGACGTCCGCCACGGTGTCGCCCTCCTTGGCGATATCGATGTTGCGAACAACGAAGATCCGCCCGCTCGTCACCTCGACGCGTACCGGTCCGTCGGGCAGGGGGACGGCAAGTGAGGGTGTAACCGTTTCGTAGAGGACCTTTTTCCCGTCGGCAGAGGTCACACGCCACGACAATGGCATGGAAACAACATCGCCTTCGGCGACGAGCCGGGCGCTGGCAACGAGTCGCGAGGGACCTTTCTCGGCCGGCTTGGGTACTGGCGCGACAGGCTGTGCGGACGTAGACGAGCCCCCCGGCTTCGTCGTGTCGGCCAGATTGGCGATCTCGTCGAAAGCCTCCACCACGGCGCCGGGATCGTCGGCTGTATACGCGCGCCCGCCGGTCGCTTCGGCAACGCATGCGATCGCCGCGGCCTGTGCTGCCTCCATTCCAAGCGAGATTGTATGGATCCTGAGATTTGGCTTCGCGGCGTGCAACTGTGCGGCGACAGCGCACGGGTCCTCACCGCAATTGTCGAGTCCGTCGTGGAACACCACGATCGCGCTGTCGCTCGCCGCGTCGATGGTCTCCGCCGCGGCCTTCAGTCCGGCGCTGAGCGGACCCTTGCCGCGCGGATTGAATTTGACCAAAGGCGCGACGATGCTTTCCATGCTGCTCTGTTGCGGAGCCACCGCAATCCCGGCGGTGCGGCAGCCTGGACCGAATGTGGCGAGCCCGAGACGGTGCGAGCCGGCGACGCGCGGCAGAACCGCCGCTAGAGCCGCGCGCGCCGCCGCAAGCTTGCTCTTGCCCTCGCTGCCAAGTCCGCCCCACATCGAGCCGGATCCGTCTACCAGAGCCATCAGCACCTGTTGCTTGCCCTGCTGTGCGGCTTCTTGAGCCAGACCGGTCCCCGAAACGCTCAGTCCGAGTGCCAGCGCACACAGGGCGGCCGGTGCCAGCCCGATCGTGCGGGGGAAGCGACGGTCAAAACTCGCAATTGCGGGCATGGATTCCTCACAGCATCGGGAAAGTCGGCTCGCGATGCTCGGTTCGAGAGTGGGCAGCGCCGACTCCTTGGATTGTAACAGAAGCAGATTTACGATAGCGAGGGGCCGCGGCCCCATACGAGGGCGGCATTCCGATCCCGGCATCGAAGCGATGGGAAAGCGTAATGGATGAGACGACCCTGGCCCTCCTTAAAGCACGCCGTTCGGTCAAGCCCGACTTGATGAGCGAACCGGGGCCCTCTGCCGCCCAACTCGACGAAATCCTGACGATTGCCGCGCGCGTCCCCGATCACAAAAAGCTCGTGCCGTGGCGTTTCATCGTCTTCGAGGGCGATGCCCGCCGACAGTTTGGCGAGAGGATCGCCGAGGCCTGCAAGGCGGAGGACACCATGGAGCCCTCCGAGATCCGGCTCAAGGTCGAGCGGGAGCGCCTCATGCGGGCGCCCGTCGTTGTCGCCGTCATATCGCGCATTACGCCTAAACCCGGCGCGCCGGAGTGGGAGCAGATCCTGTCGGCTGGTGCCTCGGCGATGAACCTGTGCGTGGCCGCCAATGCAATGGGTTATGCAACCTGCTGGCTGACCGAGTGGATCGCCTACAGCCCGCGCATACGTGCAGCGCTGGGCATTGCCGAGAACGAGCGCGTTGTCGGCTTCATCTACATTGGAACCTCCGCATCCAAGCCTGAGGAGCGTCCGCGCCCGGCGCTCCCCGACGTGGTGACACGCTGGAATGGCTGACGCCAGGCACATCAGGCGTGAATTTTAGTGAGTGTCCGATCGTTTTTCCCGAGAAGCGCTGGCGTCGTGGAGACATCAGCTGATCTCCTCGCGACCAAGTGGACAACCTCCTGAAAGTTCACATCTAGAAACGGAACTGCTCTGAAATCACGCGCTCGTCGAGATCGTGCCCCGGATCGAACATCATGTAGAGGTCAATGGCATGCGCCTGTGCAATCTCCACGCGCAGGACGTCACGCGTCTCGAAGTGATCGGCGGTTGCACTCACCGGCCGCTTCTCGGGTTCTATCACGGTGATCGTGATGCGCGCGGCGTTTGACAGCAGAGCCCCCGGCCAACGGCGAGGTCGGTACGGGCTGATCGGGGTAAGCGCAAGCAGCGGTGCGAAGATCGGCAGGAGCGGGCCGCCCGCAGACAGGTTGTAGGCGGTCGATCCCGCGGGCGTCGCAACCAGCACGCCGTCGCAGATAAGTTCATGTAGGCGCACCGTTCCGTCAATTGAGATCTGCAGCTTTGCGGCCTGGAAGCGTTCGCGGAACACTGACACCTCGTTGATGGCGAGGCTCTTGTGCGCTCTGCCTTCTCTGTCGTGTGCGATCATCGACAGCGGATGGATGCGGCTGATCTCGGCCGCCGTTAGGCGCTCGCAGAGGTTATCCTCGCTATACTCGTTCATGAGAAAGCCGACCGAGCCGCGGTTCATGCCGTAGATCGGAATCTGCTCGTTCATGTAGGAGTGGAGTGTCTGCAGCATCAGCCCGTCGCCGCCCAGTGCCACGATGGCGTCGGCCTCGCGCGGCTTGACATTGCCGTAGCGCTGGGTGAGCCGTTTCATGGCGCGCTGGGCCTCGACGACCTCGCTGGCGACAAAGGCGATCTTCTTGAAGTCCCGGCGCGGAGCCGTATCGGATTGGTTGGGGGATGGCATGGTTCTGCAGGTCGTATCGATGGAGATTGAGCCCGCTGGCGGCGGGCAGTGTTGCAAAGGTGCGCTGTGATGAGCAAGGACGACACGCCGGTACTGATTTACGGCACTTTTCCGGATCGCGACACGGCAATGAGCATTGCTGGTGAATTGGTCGATGGCAAGCTTGCGGCCTGCGTCAATGTGCTGGGAGAGATGACGTCGATCTACAACTGGCAGGGGCAGCGCCACGCCGACTCGGAGGTTGCGGCCCTGATCAAGACTCGTTCCAAACTCGCATCCGCCGTTGTTGGCCACGTCAGGGCACGCCATCCCTACGACAACCCGGCGCTCGTGGTCCTGCCGGTAGCCGGTGGCTCGGACATCTTTCTCGAATGGATTATCGCCGAAACGACCCCAACGGCTGCTGCGCCCTCACAGCAGGAATAAATTTGGCAGGAACGATTTTGCCCCCATCCCCATAGCGCCGGCATCCCATAGCGAACGTGCAGTCCGCACGATGCTGTTGCTGTGGCGTGGGCCACCGACCAACACGCCCGGCAATCACGTCTGGCCGTTATCGCCTGCTAGAACACGCCGCCCAGGCTGAGCATCAGGTTGTGCTGCGGTGAACCGCTGCGCACGCGGCCGGAGAAGGTGCGCACCATCCCGCGCTTCTCGTAGCGTGCGCGCCGCTGCTCATTGGCCTTGCGCGTCTTTTGCGCGTGAGTATCGCGATGCGTGCGCCCGACTGGCGGAACGACCGATGGCCGGTCATGTATGCGGCCTGTGCCCGGATCAGCCAAATCGCCATCCGAAGTTTGCCAGGCCGGTAGGATCTGGTCACGTGGAGCCGCCGCCACCGCTACGGGCGGTGGCGCCATCGCCGCGACAGCCGGCGTTCTTTGAAGGCTCACGGGCTCGGGCGCAGGTGCACCCACAGCCATCATGCCGGGCAACGGCGCCGTGCGCTCTGACGGTGCGCCGGTAACGCTGGCACCGCGATTGCCGGAGCGATCGGCCACCCCGACGGGGTAGGCTGCAAGCGGCACTGCACGGCCCGCGCCTGCTCCAGTCGTATCGACGGGCGCACGCACACGATTGGGAGCACGGACAGGTGGCAACGGCGGAGTGGGCGCTGCGGCCACCGCTATCCGTGTCTGCGTGCTCGCGGCCGTTATTACGTCTGGCGTGGCCAACGCTTTGCGTGCGATGAGCTTGTCGCGCGCTGATCCCCGCGCCACGATCACGGTCGGCACGCATCGTCCATTGGAGGCGAGTCCCTGGCCATTCGGACAGTCGACACCGCACGCTTTGTCGGCATGACCCTGGATGAGCGTCAGCAGGATATAGTCGGGCGTATCGACCGGTAGCGTGGCGTTTGCCTTGCGAAGGAACTCGCCGGCCGCGCGCTTCGAGGCCGGTCCCCAGTCGCCATCGACGTCGCCCAGATAGCAGCCGACGCGTGCCAACTCGGTCTGCAGGTTGCGGGCCAGCTCATAGCGTGCCCGGTAATCATCGCGCTTTGGCGCGGCGCGGCGCAAATCGCTGTTGTCTCTGTCCACGACGATGCGCCAAGCATGACGCGTATGGGCGGCCGGTGCATTCTGTTCAAAGGTCGCAAGTGTAGGCGAAGGTGCCGGGGAGATGTCTGCAGCCGCCGGAATGGCCGACGTACTGCCAAGTCGTGAGGCGGAAGCGGTTATCGCCCGTCCATCGCGTTCCCAGCGGAGCAATTGCAGGCCGGGCGAGAACGTCCGCGGCGCTCGCACGCCCGGCGTGACGTCACCGGAAGGCAGGCGTCCAACGCGGTCTGCGCCGGCCTTGATGTCAGCGATCTGGGCGAGCCGGCCGTAGTGTGAGGTGTTGTTGGGAAAGTAGGCAAAGGCGCCAAGGCACAGGGCGCCGATCAGGAACACAAGGCTTCCGACGAAACGCATGGCGATACCCTCTCCAGCGACATACCGCTCCAAGATTGCTTGAACCCACAACTTTGAGCGGCCTCCGCACGCCGCACGACCGGCCCGCCAAGGCGAGATCGGAAATCCGGCTGATCCTTCTCTCCGATCCCGGCGAGAAAGCCAGCTCGAATGGCATGTCTCCGGCGATGAGACACACCCAAATCCAACGGATTGCGTGTTGTTGTCCGCTTTGCTCTCGGCAACCTGGAGTTTCAGCCGACCTCGGCATCCGAAGGCTTCGGTCGAGCCTGTGTGCTCGTTCCTCCAACGGCGCTCATGCCGCCTGGATTAGCCTGTAGGCGCTGATTGGGATCAATCGAGCGCCCGACCTGCGAGTTGTCCAGATGAGCAGATACATCAGAGCGTGATAAGGCAGTAGGTGCCGTCTCGTGTCGTCGAGGATCGAGTCACCGAGAAAAGTCGTCTCCGCTGCGCAATCCGACCTTCTGATTTCAATTTTTCACGAACCTGAAGCTGATGCAACTCGCATTTTCTGGTCCATTTAAGGCGTGCCCGAAATGCGACAGCAGTTATCCTGCCCTAAGGCTCCAGTTCCGAGCTCCAGCGGGAGCGATCGCGAAAGCTGCAACGGCACAGTGAGGGTAGAGCAAATCTGCTGAATGGGCACAGGTAGGTGTTGCCGTGATGTCGACCACTAGATGTTGTGGGTTTCTGCGGTCCGGGCTGGGGATGGTCTGTGCATAAGTCTCTCCAGCATGTGGAAAAGGGAGAGCCCCTTGCGCACGGCCAAGTCGTGTACCTACCGTCCCAAATTTTTCTGGGTCGATTGGTAGCCAACTGATTCCCTTAACAAATCGCTACGAATCGAGCTAGCCTCCGACGCGAGGGGGCGTATTCTCTGCGTAAGACTTGTTATCCCTGGCCAATTCGATGCGTTCTGCACAGCCTCGGTCGAGCGGCGACTGAAACTGCGCAATGGCATCTATCTGCGCCAGGGCCTCCATCTCTCGTGTGTGTCGAACCGGGAACGCTTTCGACATCTGCCGGCAGCCATTGGGGAATGGCCCCGGAGCTCACAGATGACCGAACGCGCTCTTCTTCTACGGATTGGTTCCACACGCACTGGTTGCACGTAAGAGATGGAAGCCGACCCCTCAGGCTAACAAGATCACAGGCCGGCGTCAGGCAGACACCGGCTGTCCGCACAAGGAGAGGGCAATCTAATGAGACATGCTCTAGGCGTGTTAGGCGTCCTCGCGGCGGGAGTGCTATTGGCAGTCTCCGCTGCGATGAATTGGCGTTTTGGACTCAGCCTCGGCAAAACCGAGCTGGACGGTCAGATCTATGGTGCGGCTTCTGCCGCCGCCGACTGCCTCAAGGCACTGATACCGTTCTTCCTGTTCGCCGCAATACGAAACAGAATGTGGTCACAGGCGGTGGCATCTGCCGTTGTCTGGGTCGTCGTCACCAGCTATTCGCTGACCTCGGCCTTCGGTCACGCTGCATTGAACCGGCTCGATACGGCCGGGCAGCGTCAAGTCGCGGCACAGACCTATAAGGATCTGCGGGCCGATCTGCAGCGGGCACAGGAGCAGCTCTCCTGGGTGCCACAGCATCGCCCGGCAGCAACGGTTCAAAGCGAAATGGAGGCGGCCAAGAATGACCGCGCCTGGAAGTGGACCGATGGTTGCACCAAGACCAAGGGCAAGTATCAGCGTACGTATTGCGACAAGTATCTTGCCCTGGCTGCGGAACTCGGCTCGGCCGAGCAGCGCGCGGCACTCGAGGCACGTATCGCCGAGACGCAGACCAAGATTGCATCTGCGGGCACCGGTGGCGTGATGGCAGAGGCCGATCCTCAAGCCGCCGTGCTGGCCAAGATTGCAGGAATTGACATCGACACGGTTCAGATGGCGCTGACGGCGTTCATCGCAATCCTGCTCGAGATCGGTTCCGGCTTTGGCATGTACATCGCGTTCTCGACCTGGCGCATCGACCAGCGTCTTGCTCCTGCCGCACCCAGGATGGTGCGCCTGCGCGAGACCGCACCGGCCAGGGCCGCTCCGGCTGTCATGCCAGAGCGCGCCGTCGAGGCCATTGCTGCTCCTCGGTTTGAGGAGACCGGAAGCATCGAGACGCCGGACGAACAGTCCGATCTCGACATCGCCGCGGCAGCGGTGGCGGAGGTTGCGGCAGAGCCCGCAGCGCCCGTTGCGATTGAACCGCCGCGTTCCGGCGCCAACGACAACAAGTCGGCGCCTCTGGCCCAGCCCCAGCGGCTGGTGGCCCCTGAAACCGATGTTGAGCGCTTCTACAAGGAGAGAATCGATACTCAGGATGGTTCAAGTCTGACTGCTACGACACTCTACGAAGACTACTGTGCATGGTGCGAAGAGCAGAATAAGGAGCCCCTCGCACTGCCAACCTTCGGCAGGGAATTTGGCGAGCTTGGCGTACAGAAAGCCAAGATTGCAGGCAGAGTTCGCTACATCGGCATCGCGCTGAGATCCGATGCAGACCAGGCGGAGGATAAGAATGCGCCGGCCTTGGGCTCCGAGGCCGCCTGACAAAATCAGGTTTCAGCAAGGGTCGCCGCGAGGCGGCCCTTCGCATTTCCGGGTACTTGAATCACGATTGAATGAAGGGTGGCGCAAGCCGCCCTTTTTTGTTTGTTCTGGTTTCCGTCTCATGACAGGGGCGAGATCGTGCCGATGCTGGCTTGGCGTTCACGCCTGCCAGTGAATGCGCCGCCGCATATCCAAATTCCCGATGAGGAACCCGCCCATGACCGCCACGTCTACCATCACGCACGAGAAGACGATGACGCTCTCAGTGCGCGAGTTTGCCAACAGCCTGGCGGCTTTTGCTGGCACCGACGTCACAATCACCGACGGTCGCGCGACGATCGGTGTGAATGAGAGTGGCGGCTGGGCCGAGATCACCTACCACCCCTTGCCGGCGCGCCGCGTCGGCGGCCTTCTCGAACTCCCCCAGGCCAGGGTGACAATTATGTTGACCGGTGTTCCGGCTACCGATGCGGAAGCCTTTCTCCGCCGTTTTGACATCGCCTTCCAGCGCGGCGGCGGGTAGTCCCTCGGCAGATATGCCGGGAACCCACCAACCGTGACACTAAGGCGCGGGCAATCGATATTGATGTATTTTACATCATGATTGATATTTCAGCCTTCTAAATTCAACGATTGCGAGTCCCGACGATGATTACTGCGGCGCAAATGCGGGCTGCCCGCGCGCTCCTTGGCATCGACCAGCAAAAGCTGGCCGATCTGGCCGGCGTCTCGCTGCCGACGATTCAGCGGATGGAAGCGAGCCAAGGCCATGTTCGCGGCGTCGTCGAAACGCTGATGAAGGTCGTCCAGGCCTTCGACGCGGCAGGCGTCGAGCTGATCTCGGATGACGCGCAAAGCCGGGGCAAAGGCCGTGGCGTGCGCTTCATACAATCGGGGCAGACGGCCGGAAATCTGGATACCCCGGTCGGCCGCCAGCGACCAAAGAAAGCTTGAGGCAAGACAAACGCGAACTGGCGGCCATCGTCGTTGGCGCGCCTGCCGACCAACCGCCCATCCTTCAGCGAGCAGCCCAATGGCCATCGATACTTCCGAGCGCAGGACGCACCAGCCGCCCCAGCCGACATTCGCCGAACTGTTCACGCCAAAGCTCGTGACCATTCTCCGCGAAGGTTACGGCTGGCCGCAGTTCCGCGCCGACGCTCTCGCCGGGCTGACCGTTGCAATCGTCGCCCTGCCGTTGTCAATGGCCATTGCCATCGGCTCGGGTCTTTCCCCTGACAAAGGACTCTATACGGCGATCGTCGGCGGGTTCATCATCTCCGCGCTCGGCGGCAGCCGCTTCCAGATCGGCGGGCCGGCCGGAGCGTTCATCGTCCTCATCGCCACGATCGTCGAGCGGCACGGCTATGACGGCCTCGTCATGGCGACTCTGATGGCCGGCGCCATGATGCTGGTGATCGGCTTCCTGCAGCTCGGCACCTACATCAAGTATATTCCCTATCCTGTCACGGTCGGTTTCACCGCCGGCATCGCCGTCATCATATTTGCGAGCCAGCTGAAAGAGCTGCTGGGTCTCGACATGGCCGTGGAGCCGGCCGCCCTCCTGCCGAAGCTCTCTGCGATCGCCGGCAGCCTCAATACGATACGGCCGGTCACTGTCGGCCTGGCGGTGCTGGCCATCGTCATCATTCTCACCTTGCGGCGCTATCGGCCTCGCTGGCCGGGGCTGCTCATCGCTGTCGGTGTGGCCAGCCTGCTCACCTACCTTCTTGGCCTCGACGTTGCGACGATCGGCACCAAGTTCGGCGGCGTGCCGCGCAGCCTGCCGGCGCCGAGCCTGCCCGCGTTCGACCTTGCCAAGATGCACGACCTTCTTCCCGATGCGATCGCCATCGCGCTTCTGGGATCGATCGAATCGCTGCTCTCCGCCGTCGTCGCCGACGGCATGACGGGACGCAAGCACCGCTCCAATTGCGAACTCGTGGCACAGGGCGTCGCCAACATTGCCAGCGTGAGCTTCTCAGGCATGTGCGCGACCGGCACCATCGCCCGCACGGCCACCAACGTCCGCTCCGGTGCGCATGGTCCCATCGCCGGCATCATGCACGCGCTCTATGTGCTGCTCTTCATGCTGGTTGCCGCGCCGCTCGCCGCCTATATCCCGCTTGCAAGCCTCGGCGCGGTGCTCGCCATCGTCGCCTGGAATATGGCAGAGAAGGAGGAATTCTGGGGCCTCCTGCGCACCTCCTGGGGCGACGCCATTGTTCTGCTCGCCACCTTCCTTTTGACGATCTTCGAGGACTTGACGGTGGCTATCGCCGTCGGCGTGACGCTCGGCTCGTTCCTCTTCCTGCACCGCATGGCCGAAGCCGTCGAGGTCGAAACCGGCCATTCCATGCTGGCGGCGGATGCGGCCGACGCGCGCGGGGATGACCGTATCACGTACGATCCCCATGCGCTGGGTGAAGACGTACTCGTCTACCGCATCCACGGCGCGTTCTTCTTCGGCGCCACGGCAACCGTCGGCGCGACGCTCGATCGAATCGGCCGCCACCCGCGGATCTTCGTGCTGGATTTCTCCGACGTGCCAATGGTCGACACTACTGCGGCGACGGCTCTTCACCGCTTCGTGAAGAAGCTGCGCTTTTCGGGAACACTGGTTTACTTCGTCGGCGCCAGCAAATCCGTGCGCAGGACGCTTCTGATCGCTGGGCTGCGCAGGCCCCTCGTTCGCTACGTAGCGACGGCCGAGGATGCGGTGGAGCACGCGCGCGGGGGTTTGAGCAACATGAAGACGCAAGTCCTGGCATGACGGAGGCGGCTGCAATGAGACAGTCTGAACAGGTAAAGCAGGCCACAACGGCCAGTCGTGATCCAATCAAAACCTGACACGCTCCAATGACATCGCGGTCAGCCGTCCCATCGCCACCATCGGTGTAAAGCCGAGCACCATCTGCAGGATCATGAGGCTTCAAGTCTGACCGGCGCGTGCATGATCTGCCTGTCAAAGCGCTGTTGTCTGGCGCAACGTCACAGAGCCTTGGCCAGGTCTTCAAGCTGGTCGGCTGCCTTGCCCCAACCCTCGTGGAAGCCCATCGCCTCGTGTGCGGCCTTGTCCTTTGCCGACCAGTGCAGCGCGCGCGCCACGTACCGCGTCCGGCCGCCGCCAAGATCCTCGAACGTCACGACGGCGGTCATGAAGGGCTTCTCCGAGGGCACCCAAGCCGACGTGTAGGCGTCGGTGGTGACGATGCGCTCGTTGGGGACAACCTCCAGGAACACGCCGGGGTTGGGAAATTCTTCTCCCTCCGGGCTCCTCATGACGATAAGGCTCGAACCTCCGGGCCGCACGTCCACCTCGGCGTGACTGATGGTCCATGGCTTCGGGCAGAACCACTGTTTCAGCAGCGCCGGCTCCGTCCAGCAACGGAAGAGCTTTTCGCGCGGGACATCCATCACGCGTTCAAGAACGAGTTCGTGGCTTTCCGGCGCATTGGCTGCGGTATTCATGACGTGACCTTCCTTTTTTCATTCGCGTGGGGTCGGTAGTGAAAGCGCAACAGGTTTGCGGCAAACGTTCGGCGCCGGACCGCGTTCCGCGCGGTCACAGGAATGACCAGGTGTATAGGAAGGAGGGGAGGGAGGACGCGGACACCTCAATTCGTGCCGGCTTGGTCCACCACGAGCGCCGCCGTGGGTTTTGAGATCAATACAAACGTGGCGCCGATAACAGCACGTTTCGCAATCCGCAATAACCGTGATGGGATGAATGAGAATCCCTCTTGCAGCGCGCTTCCAGCATCGCATATAGGAATCGCGTTTGGGATGATGATGCCAAGAACGGCGGCTGGTCGCACGACGGTCCATCCCAATGGTGGGAAGTGTAGCGGGAACCACCCGGCTAGTACCCATCACGAGAACTGGAGCCACAGTCCCAGATGCGGACAATCGGCACGTTGGAGACCGTCTCGGGTGAGACGGAAGAGCCTCCAAGTCTCAAGACGGTTTCACCGTCCACCCCCAAGAAAAACAACAACGACAAAGCCACCCGGCTGATCCCGCGCGGCGCCAGTGCGTCCGTCGTCGGCATCGCCGAAGCCCGTCGGGAGAGCTTCCCGACCGGTAAGGCCGCGCGCCAGTTCCAGAAGAAGTACTTCCCTGGCATCTCGGCCATGGAGTGGAACGACTGGCGTTGGCAGCTTCGCTCCCGCATCAAGTCACTGGCCGAGCTCGAACGTATGTTCAAGCTGTCCGAAGACGAGCGGGACGCCATCCTGCGCCACAAGGGATCGCTTCCCGTCGGCATCACGCCCTACTACGCGAGCCTGCTCGATCGGGACAACCCTGAGGACGGGCTGCGGCGCACGCACATTCCGGTCGGTCAGGAGTACATCCGCACCCCAGGCGAGGCCGACGACCCGCTGGGCGAGGATCACGACGCGACAGTTCCCGGCCTCGTCCATCGTTACCCCGATCGGGTGCTGTTCCTGGCGACGGGCTTCTGCTCGACCTACTGCCGGTACTGCACGCGCTCGCGCATGGTCGGTGAGGCGGGCGGCGACTATTCGTTCTCCAAGTCGCAGTGGGAAAAGGCGCTCGCCTACATCGAATCGAAGCCTCAGATCCGCGACGTGCTGATTTCGGGCGGCGATCCGCTGACCTTGTCGGACGATAAGCTCGACTATCTGCTGACCCGTCTGCGTGCCATCCCGCATGTAGAATTCATCCGGCTCGGCACGAAGGTGCCGGTCGTGCTGCCGATGCGCGTAACCCGGGCGCTCGTGCGTATGCTGCGTAAGCATCACCCCTTGTGGATGAGCATCCACTTCACCCATCCCTCGGAACTGACGCCGGAAGTCACGCAGGCCACAGCGCGGCTTGCGGACGCTGGTATCCCGCTCGGCTCCCAGACGGTCCTGCTCAAGGGTATCAATGACGACATCGATGTTATGAAGCCGCTGATGCACGGCCTCCTTAAGCGCCGCGTGAAGCCCTACTATCTCTACCAGTGCGACCCGATCACCGGCTCTGCCCAGTTCCGCACGCCGGTCTCCAAGGGTCTTGAGATCATTGAGGGCTTGCGCGGACACACGACCGGCTACGCCGTGCCGCAGTATGTCATCGATGCCCCAGGTGGCGGCGGCAAGATCCCGCTGTTGCCCGAGTACGTCGTCGGTCGCGATGGAGACGACCTCTTGCTGCGCAACTTCGAAGGCGGCGTCTACCGCTACAAGGATCCGGGCAGCATTCTCGGCGGCGAGCGGCAGGCGAAGGACACGCCGCGCATGCCGGCGGCCGGTCAGTTCGGAGGCTAAGGCCATGCTGATCGGCTTCGTCTACGACTTGCGCGAGGAATATCTCGCAGCAGGGTACTCCGAAATCGAGGTCGCCGAATTTGACAGTCCGGCAACCATCGATGAGATCGAGGCGGCCCTCAATCGCCTCGGTCATGACGTCGTGCGCGTCGGGCGCGGACAGGTGCTGGCGGAGCGCTTGGTCCGTGGCGAACGCTTCGACCTCGTGTTCTCCATTGCCGAAGGCCTGGCCGGCCGTTCGCGCGAAGCCCAGGTGCCGGCGTTGTGCGAATTGTTCGGCCAGCCCTATGCGTTTTCCGATCCGCTCACCATGGCGGCGACTTTGGACAAGGCGGTCGCCAAGCGGATCGTCCGCGACCACGCCATCGCCACCGCGCCGTTCGCCGTGCTCTGCAAGGTGGAGGATGCGGCATCCCTGGCGCTGCCTTATCCGCTGTTCGTGAAGCCTGTCGCGGAAGGAACCGGCAAGGGATGCTCCAATGCATCGCGCGTCAGCTCACGCAATGAGTTGCGCGCGACCGCTGCCCGGTTGATCGGCAAATTTGCGCAGCCCGCCATTGCCGAGACCTACCTGCCAGGTCGTGAGTTCACCGTCGGCATACTCGGCACAGGCGACGCCGCGCGCGTCATCGGTGTCGCCGAGATTACCGTGCGCGCCGACGCGGCTGACCCGGTCTATTCCTTCGAGAACAAGGAGATGTGCGAGACGACCGTGGTCTATTCGCTGGCGACCGACGGCGAAGCGATGGCCGCGGCTGAAGCCGCTCTGGCTGCGTATCGCGCGCTCGAATGCCGGGACGCTGCGCGTCTCGACTTCCGCTCCGATGCGCATGGCGTCCCGCACTTCCTTGAGGCAAACCCTATCGCTGGCCTGCACCCCACGCATTCCGATCTGCCGATCATCGCTGATCTGGCGGGGCTCGGTTACGACGCATTGATCGACGGCATCCTTCGATCTGCTGCGACGCGACTGGGCCTGCCACAGTCCGGTGAGGTGACCGCCAAGGTCCGCGGGGTGGCATGAGTAGAGATGGAAAAGCTCTTCGTTCCCGTCGTTCATGGTGCAGCACTCGACCGTCCGGACGAAGCTGACACAGTCACGACGGCTGAAGCCGTCGCGGCTGGGCTGCGTCGCCTCGGTTTCGCGACGCAGATCGTGGTGCTGAGGTCGGGGCTCGGCACACTCGACAGCCTTGCCGCGCGACGTCCGTTCCTTGTCTTCAATCTTGTCGAGGCACTGGACGGCGAATCCGCGCGCGCACCCCTTGCAATGGCGCGTCTCGAATCGCTGGGCATTGCCTATACGGGTGTGCACGCGGCCGCCTATAGCGCATCGAATTCAAAGCTCGACACCAAGCGGCTGCTGGCCCGCCACGGTATCCCGGCGCCGGCCTATTGGCGCGCAGATGACAAGATCCCGGGCGATGTCACTGTAATCGTGAAATCGGTTGACGAGCATGGATCGCTAGGGCTGGACCAGGCGTCGATCGTGCGAGGTGCGCAGGCCAATGCCGAAATCACCTGCCGCGAGCGACAATTCGGCGGCCGGTTTTTCGCCGAAGACTATATCGACGGTCGCGAATTCAACGTCTCGGTGTTGCAGACGCGCGCCGGCCCGCAGGTGCTTCCCATCGCCGAGATCGATTTTTGTGGCCTGCCCAGTGGACAACACGCAATCGTCGATTTCGCCGCCAAGTGGGAGCCCGATGCGCCGGCCTACCAGCTCACGCCGCGCCGGTTCGGCGTGGATGCGGGTGAGCCCGAACTCGCGGCAGAAATCCGCCGGCTGACGTTGGCGTGCTGGCGCGCATTCGACCTATCGGGTTACGCTCGCGTTGATTTCCGCGTTGCCTCGGATGGCAGACCTCTCGTGCTGGAAGTCAACGCCAACCCCTGCCTCGCTCCGGACGCCGGATTTGCCGCCGCTGCTGCCGAGGCCGGCTTCACATACGATGCGCTCATCGCCGCCGTTGTCGACGTCGCCGCGCACACACCACGGATGGTGGCCTGACATGCTTAGAATCCGCAAGCTCCGCGGAGGTCTTTCGGCTGCCGACAAGGCCACGCTCGAGGAAGTACAGGCGATTATGCGGGCACAGTTCCCGCTGATGTCCGCCGAAGAGATCGCCAAGCTGCCCGACCAGCTCACCGACCCGATGACGTTCCGCTTCGTCACCGAGTTGCTGGTCAGCGAGGACGCCAAGGGCCGGGTGAATGCCTTTGCCATCCTGCTTCATGCGCCCGATCTCGCCTTTGCCTATTTGGAAAACCTTTCGACAGCGCCGGGGCGCAGTGGCGGCGGTCTTGGTGCTTCGCTCTATCAGGCGGTGCGCGAGGAGGCAGCCGCGCTCTCCGCCGAAGGCCTCTACTTCGAATGCCTGCCGGACGATCCGCGTCTGAGCCCTGATCCCAAGGTACGTCGCCAGAATGCAGCGCGCCTCAAGTTCTACGAGCGCTATGGTGCACGGCCCATCATGGGTACCGCATACGAGACGCCGCTACAGGAAGGCGAGACCGACGCGCCTTACCTCGTGTTTGACGGGCTCGGGCGTCATCCCTTGCCCCCTGCGGATGCGTTGGCGCAAATCGTCGAAGCCATTCTGGAACGCAAATACGGAGATGTTTGTCCGCCGGGCTACATTGAGAAGGTAACGGCCTCGGTGAGGGAAGGTCGCGCAGCCTTGCGTCCCCTGCGTTATACATCCGCCGAGCCGAAGACGCCGGCTCCGGGCAAGCCGGCAGCCCCGAAGCTTTCCAAGCCCATTGCGCTCATCGTCAATGATCGCCATTCGATCCACCACATCCGCGAGCGTGGCTATGTGGAATCGCCCGTGCGCGTCGCTACCATTGAACGCGCCATCCTGCCGACCGGTCTGTTCGAGCCGATGCCGGCACGCAATTTTCCAGATCGTTTCATCCGTGAGGTGCACGACGCCGGACTCGTCGACTACATCCGCCAAGCCTGCGCCGAGGCGCCTGAAAAGAAGTCCGTCTATCCTTACGTGTTCCCGGTCCGCAACGCCGCACGCCAGCCAAAGGAGCGCAGCGTGCTGGCCGGTTATTGGTGCATCGATACCTTCACGCCCATCAATCGCAACGCTTATCCCGCTGCTCGCCATGCGGTCGACTGCGCGCTCACTGCGGCCGACGAGGTGCTGAATGGCCGTCCGCTCGCCTATGCTCTGGTGCGCCCGCCCGGCCATCACGCCGAGCATCGCACGTTCGGCGGCTTTTGCTATTTCTGCAATTCGGGTATCGCCGCGCACTACCTCTCGCGCTACGGCCGTGTCGCCATCCTCGACATCGACTATCATCACGGCAACGGCCAACAGGACATCTTCTACGAACGTTCCGATGTTTTTACCGTCTCTGTGCATGGCGATCCGAGCATGGCCTATCCCTATTTCACCGGTTTCCGGGACGAGCGTGGTCGCGGCCGCGGGGCAGGCTACAACCTCAACATTCCCTTGCCCGAGCACACCAAACCGCAGGAGCATCGCGCCGCGGTCGGGCAGGCGCTGCGTCGTATCGCCAGGCACGATCCTGCCTACCTCGTCGTTTCGGTTGGTTTCGACACCGCCAAGGCAGATCCGACCGGCACCTGGTCCAACGAGGCGGCGGACTTCACCCAACTCGGTCACATGATCGGGGCGGCCGGCTATCCGACCATCGTGATTCAGGAGGGCGGCTATCGCATTCGCACGCTCGGCACCAACGCCCGCCACTTCTTCCAGGGACTTGCTGCCGGCATGGCAGAGGCGAAACCGGCGGCCCGCAAGCGTCCCTCCACGCTCGCCCGAAGTCGTCCGATGGTCCTGGAGTTCGCCCAGAACGTGACGCAGGCTGATGTCGAGATCGTCCGCCGGCTGGCTGCCTCGACCGATTTCTTTACCGCCGACGAGGTCGACATTGCGGTCGAGTTGGTCGAGGAGCGCATCGCCAAGGGCGCGGCATCGGGCTACGAGTTCATCCTCGCCCGTCAGGATGGCCGCACCATTGGTTACACGTGCTTCGGTCGGATACCGGCAACGCAATCGGCCTACGATCTCTATTGGATCGTTGTCGATGCCGACGCGCAACGCCAAGGCATCGGACGCCAGCTACTCGAGCAGACGGTGGAAGCGGTGCGCGCGCTGGGCGGCGACAAGCTTTTCGCCGACACCTCGTCGCAGGAGAAATATGCACCTACCCGGGCGTTCTATCGGCGCCGGGGCTTCCGCAAGATAGCCGAACTCAACGATTTCTATCGTCCCGGCGACAACAAGGTGATTTTCGAAAAACAGCTTTGAAAGCTGCTCACGCAGTGCCGATAGCGCCGTGGAAGGCACAAAGCCGGTTCAGCGTGAGAAACATGACAGAAACGAAGAGCTACGCGTTGCGACCGCGCATGTAAGCCAGCGGGCTGCAGCCCATCTCGACACGAAAGGCGTACACGAACGCTGAGGCCGAGCCATATCCAAGTTCCATCGCCGTCTGCGTGACATCCAGTCCGCCGCCGAGCAGTTCAATCGCCTTAAACAGTCGTACGCGCCGACGCCATGTGCGTAGGCTCATGCCGAGGCTGGCCTCGAAGCGTCGCGCTAATGTTCGCTCCGACATTCCAAGCTCACGGCCCCATTCCTTTGGTCCGCGCGTGTCGGCCGGGTTTGCATAGAGTGCCTCGCACAAGCGCGCCAGCGGCTCACTCCGCGGCCATGGCAGCGAGACCGGAAGCGGTTGCGCCCGTCGAAGCTGATCGAGAATGAGTGCACTGACGCGGCCGAAATAATCACTGGAGCGTTCCTCTCGCTCGATCGCGGCCGCTTCCAAAATCAGCGCCTGCAGCAAGGGCGAAACGCCAAACAAGGTTGGAACCTCGGGTAGGTCGCGGCCAGCCTCATGGGCAAGCCAAAGGCTGCGAAACTCGGCACCCAACAGTGAACCGACACGATGCGGGCATCGCGTTGGCAGCCAGACGGCCTGCTCGGGCGAAATGGCAAATGAGTGTCCCTCGACCGTGACGGTCAACACACCGGAAATCGCATAAACGACCTGGTTCCAGTCGTGAAAGTGTTCGGGAAAATAGTGACACGCAGGGATCGACTGCACGCGCATGGTCATTGGCTGAGGCGATGCCAGCCCCGGCGGCGCCGTGATCGGTTGCCATTCCCTAGAGGTCGCACCGAGAGTCTGATCGTCTGAGATGGAAGCAGCCATGCGTCGGTCGAAGCCGTGATGTGAGGCTCTCAAGCAAAGAGATGGAACTGGCCCCGCCGGCCAGGCGTCATTCAATCAAGATCTGACCGGCTCTGGTTCGCGTCACGTTTGGCGGAAACATGAACGCGATCCAGCACCTTGTTCTGAGCCATGTTTTTCACGCTGAACCGCTGCACACTTCAGCTCAACATGCGCCAGCCGCCAAGAGTTTGGCCGATATTCTACATAATTTGGCAACGTATAAAAAGAAGGCCGGTCGTATTTTCCCTAAATTACCTGGACCGGCGCGTTCGCTCACCCCCTGCACCGCAATCCATCGCTCTCCCGACAGGTATTTCGCCATGACGCATGACGACGGCTGCCAACAGCAAGTGTTGCCCACATCGAACCGCAACGCTGAACGCGGCCAAGATCGAATCGGGAATTGCCCGTCTGAGAACCGGGTTGAAGCAGAGCCTGAGTTGGCATCTGAGGCACCTGCGCCAGAACGTTCCCCACCAGTTCCTCTGCCCCGCGGCAACGTTCCAAGACTTGCGATCGCGCAAGCCCTGGCCGGCGCCAACTCTGTCGTGGTGTACGCGACAGGGGCAATCGTCGGGAACATGCTTGCGCCAAACAAGGCACTGGCTACGCTTCCGATATCCGTTTTCGTGGTCGGCATGGCGGCCTGTACGCTCCCAGCCGGAGCGATTGCGCGGCGCTACGGCCGGCGTGCAGCGTTTCTGACCGGAACGGCCTGTGGTGTGATCGTTGGGCTGCTTGGTGCGGTGGCTGTGCTTCAGGGTTCGTTCTGGTTGTTCTGTCTCGCAACCTTCTTCGGCGGTGCCTACAACGCTGTTGCACTTTCCTTTCGCTTCGCCGCCGCTGACTGCGTGCCGCCGGAGCGTCGCGCACGAGCATTGTCAGCCGTTATGGCGGGCGGTGTTCTGGCCGGCGTCATCGGCCCCCAACTCGTCACCCATACCATGTACCTGTGGTCGCCCTATTTGTTCTTCGCGACGTTTCTTGCCCAAGCGGCGGTTGCAGCATTCTCCGCCATCATTCTGTCCGGGGTTCGATTGCCCAAGCCCGCAGCAACGGAGCTTGCCGCTGGCCGACCACTGAAACTCATTGCAAGCCAACCCAGATTCATGACCGCGGTGATAAGCGGTCTCGTCTCGTATTTGCTCATGAACTTCATCATGACGTCAGCGCCGCTTGCAATGCGCTTGTGCGGGCTGCCACAGGAAACTGCCAATCTTGGTCTTCAGTGGCACGTGATCGCCATGTACGCTCCGAGCTTCTTTACCGGACGGCTGATTACACGTTTTGGTGCGCATCTCGTCGTGGCGACAGGATTGAGCCTGATCGCTGCTTCCGCCATGGTCGGCCTGACTGGCGTGGATGTCGCCAACTTCTGGCTGACGCTTATCCTTATAGGCATTGGCTGGAACTTCGGCTTCGTCGGCGCATCGGCACTGGTGCTCGAGTGCCATCGTCCTGAGGAAAGAACCCGCGTTCAAGCCCTAAACGACTTCATCATTTTCGGCATGATGGCCCTCGGATCTTTCTCGTCGGGAGGATTGCTGACGAGTTATGGATGGGACACGGTCCTTTGGGTATCCCTGCTGACGCTTGCAGTGGCGGTTACCGTACTGGTCGTCATGCAGCGCTCTTCGGCCCGCTCGGCATAGACCGGAACCGGTTGGTGCGCATCACCAGCAGGTCGGGTTCAGACGTGGACCACGTCTGGCCGTTGCGGCCTGCACTATCTTTATGTTTGAGCGTCTCAATCACGGTCTCGGTCGAGGCAGTCGCGCGCCGTATTGAGCCTCTTGGGAATCGATGGAAAATCGCGGTCAACAAAATGGAGCTGCAGCGGGCTTAAGATCGCGCTCATGTTTGACGGAAACATGAATGCGATCCAGTACCGCCTCGGTCAAGGTGCCGGTGGTAACGATCAGTGCGACGCTCCGATAGCCGTTGCCTGGTTCCGGCCGACCGCTTAAGCTCGCGTCAATGCGTTACTGCAGAAATTTCATACGACATCGGGTCCAGCATGGCCGGGCAGGTTCAACGACAAACCACCTACCTGCACACGCCAATATTAATGCGTGGGCGTACCAATGCAGCAGGATGTGCTTACGCTCGGGCAGGTCGTAGCGGCGCAGGCGCGCCTTGAACCCGAGCGCATCGCCGTTCGCGATCTCGAGCGGGAACTGACCAGTCGCGCCTGGAACGCCCGCGCCTGCCGTCTCGCGAACGCGCTCCTTGGTCTCGGCCTCACCAAGGGCGATCGCGTCGCCGTGCTCGCCTACAACTGTATTGAATGGGCTGAGATCTACGCGGCCACCGCCAAGGCCGGCCTCGTCGCGGTGCCGGTCAACTTCCGCCTCGTCGGGCACGAGGTATGCTACATCGTCGAGAATGCGCAGGCGGGGGCCATCATCGTTCAGGACGAGCTGTCCCACGTCGTCGAGGATATCCGACAGGACCTTTCATGCCCGGCCTCGCGCTTCATTCATTTTGGCACACGCCCATGCCCAGCGGGTTATCTCGACTATGAGAGTCTGATCGCCGCTTCGGCTGCCACCGAGCCCGACATCGCAATATCTGCATCCGATCCCTGGATGCTGATGTACACGTCCGGCACCACAGGCAATCCGAAGGGCGCGATCCGCAGTCATAAGGGCAGCGCGCTTATTTCGCTGATCTCCGAGATCGAGATCGGCATCCGGCGTTCCGACAACGTGCTGCTCGTCATGCCGATGTGCCACGCTAACTCGCTTTACTTTTTCGGGGCCTATGCCTACTGCGGCGCTGCTGTATCGATCTATTCGCGCAAGAGCTTCGATGCAGAGCATGTCCTCAGGATTCTGTCGCAGACCGGTGCGACGTTCACCTCACTCGTGCCGACACATTACATCATGATGCTCTCATTGTCGGACGCTGTCCGCGAGCGCTACCGCTGCGATGCCATCAAGCAACTGATGATCTCCTCCGCGCCGGCGCGCCCCGACACCAAACGAGCCATCATGGAGATGTTCCGCAACTCCGGTCTCTTCGAGCTTTATGGATCGACCGAGGCGGGCTGGGTCACGATGCTGCATCCCGAAGAGCAGTTCAAGAAGCTTGGCTCCGTCGGTCGAGAATGCGTCGCCTCTGCACCGGTCCGTTTGCTCGACGATGCGGGCAATGAAGTGCCCGATGGCGAGACGGGCGAGCTGTTTTCGTGCAACCCCTATACATTCGATGGCTATTGGAAGTTGCCCGAGAAGACCGCCGAAGCCTTTCGCGGCGCCTACTGCAGTGTTGGTGACATGGCCCGGCGCGACGAGGACGGTTACATCTGGCTCGTCGACCGGAAGAAAAACATGATCATCTCCGGAGGCGAGAACGTTTATCCATCCGAGGTTGAGATAGGCGTTGGCAGCCATCCTGCAGTGAAAGACGTTGCCGTGATTGGAGTGCCTGACGAGAAGTGGGGCGAACGCGTTCATGCATTTGTAATTCTCAAGGATGGCATGACGGTCAGCGAAGCCGACATCGTCGCGCATGCGCGTGAGCGGCTGGCCGGCTACAAACGCCCGCGTACGGTGAATTTTATTTCGGACGCAGACATGCCGCGCACTGCGACCGGTAAGATCTTGCACCGTGTGTTGCGTGATCGGATGGGACACGGCTAAGGCTTGCACCGATGCGATCGCGATCGTTCTCTCAGGAAAGGAGGCCGCAATGTCCACCGCCCCCAGAGATCTCAACAGCACACCCAACGTCTGTGCTGAGTGGATCGCGCGCTTTTTGAAGGCTCGCGCAGTGGATCGGCTGTTCGGCCTCCAGGGCGGACACATCCAGCCGATATGGGACCATGTCGCCCGTCTCGGAATTCGCATAATCGATGTGCGCGATGAGGGTGCGGCGGTACACATGGCGCACGCCCATGCGGAATTGACTGGCAAGCTTGGGGTCGCGATGGTCACCGCAGGGCCGGGGGTGACGAACTGCGTTACGGCTATGGCAAATGCGTCCCTTGCGCGGATGCCTGTGTTGCTGATTGGCGGTTGCACATCTCGTCCACAGGCCAACATGGGCCCGCTGCAGGACATCCCACACATCGATATTCTGCGCCCTGTCTGCCGCCAGGCGCGAACTCTACGCGTCCCCGACCAGGTAATCCGCGAGTTCGATGAGGCCGTTGCCCGCGCCTTTGGCGATCTCGGCGAGCCGGGGCCCGTATATCTTGAAATTCCGACCGATGTGTTGCGCACGCCTATCCCCGAAACTCTCATTCTTGACGATTGGATGAAGCCGCGCGGCAAACGCCTGCTCCCACCAGATCCGGCAGCCATCGAGATGGCTGCGCAAGCCTTGTGGAGTGCGAAGCGTCCGCTCATTATAACCGGGCGGGGCGCTAAAGGGTCTGACGCGGCACTGGTGCGTCTTCTAGATGCCTGTGGTGCCGTCTATCTCGACACTCAGGAAAGCCGCGGACTGGTACCTGCCGATCATGCTTCCGTCGTCGGCGCCACGCGCGCGGCCGCCATGAGCGAAGCCGACATGGTGCTCGTCGTGGGACGCAAGCTCGACTACCAGCTTGGCTACGGTTCTCCAGCCGTTTTCCCCAAGGCGCGTTTCCTGCGAGTCGCAGATACGGCGGGCGAACTCGTGGACAACCGACGCGGTGACCCCGAGATCCTGGCGACACCGGGCCTCGCTCTTGATGCTATCGTGGAGGCGGCAGGAAATACCGCTCCCGCGGTGGACCGGACATGGACGGAAGGACTGCGCATCAGACATCTGGAGCGAAGCGCCAATGGCAGGACACCGGCGCCTGTCGGCAGCGATGGCAAAGTGCATCCCGCCGCCATATTCGATGCCATCAAGAAGGTTGCAGAGAAAAATTACATTGCGATCGCCGACGGCGGAGATCTTTTGAGCTTCGCCCGCGTGGGCCTCGATGCTGGCACCTATCTTGATGCGGGCGCCTTCGGCTGTCTTGGAGTGGGCGTTCCCTACGCCATTGCAGCATCCCTCGCATTTCCTGACCGTCAGGTGATCTGCACCACGGGCGATGGCGCGTTCGGCATCAACGCGATGGAGATCGACACCGCCGTTCGTCATGGTGCGAAATGCGTCATCGTCATCTCAAACAATGCCGCGTGGAATATCGAGCGGCTCGATCAGGAAATGAATTATGGTGGCCGGGTGGTCGGTACGACGCTGCGCCATTCCGACTATGCCGGAATGGCCCATGCTCTTGGGGCGCACGGTGAGCGGGTCGAGATACCCGAGGATCTGCCCGACGCGCTGGCCCGTTCACTGGCCAATGCGCCGGCGGTCGTCGACGTGGTGACGTCGCAGGCCGTCGTCTCGTCGGATGCGAGCAAGGGCCTCGGTTTCGTTCCCGACTATCAGCCGCTGATCGCATGGGACGATGCAGAGCGCAGGCGCCGCGGATTGGCCTGATTTGAACGCCTGCGGCCTGGCTCTGGGATGTAGCCTCATCGTCGATGCCGCGGTATATTTTCTTGCGTCTGATGTTCTTGCAGGCAATCGCTGATTGACTGCATCCTCGCGCGGCAGGTGCGTGGCCAACGGGGCTCGTAGGTAGTTACCGCCAAGGAGCATCGAGCGCACGGGCTGGCTTTCCGCTTGGTTGCTTGCGGCGAGCTGTATGCAAATGATGAGAACTATGAATTCACCAGCCACATCATCGAATGGGCTCATCTCGCACTGTGCGGACCGCTGGTTGCGACGCAGAGGTGTTGGCGCCGGTTGTGGGTCTGACAACGATGTTTGTGGCCTGGCGTCATGAGTTCGCAGAGCTGGAAGAGCAGGTATCAGCGTCCATTCACGTTTGCGGTTCGGCTGACGATAGCGGCTGTGCTTGCCCTGGTGCTCGCGCAGTTGATGCAGGTGCGTTTGCCGCTGTGGGTCGTCCTCACCGCAATTGTTGTCACTCAGACCAGCGTTGGACGGTCGCTGAAAGTGACCTTGGATTACTTGGCGGCAACGATTTTCGGTGCCGTGTGGGGTGGAGCGATTGCTGCGCTTGTTGTTCCCTCAAGCGAAACGTCACTCATCATATCGCTGACCCTTGGTCTTACGCCTCTTGCCTTTGCAGCCGCCCTGAAGCCGCGATTCAGCGCCGCTCCAATCACTGCGGCTATCGTAATCCTGGTGCCTCAGATCACACATGCGACGCCGATAGCGTCGGCGCTTGAGCGGCTCGTGGAAGTCTCACTGGGAAGTCTGGTTGGAATTTTCGTGTCGCTACTGGTGCTTCCATCAAGTGCATTCGGGCTTCTGCGGGAAAAGTCAGCACAGGTACTTGAGAGCATGGCCGACGCCGCAGAGCAATTGTTCAGTGGCCTTAAGCGCGGCCTTCAGGTTGACGAAGCGCGTCGATTGCAAAGCGAAATTGGCCCCCGGCTTGCTGAATTGTCTGAGATCGCAAACGAGGCTGAACGCGAGCAGTTGATTAGGCTGGGCGGCGATGCTTCGGTCGGCCCGCTGGTTCGCTCGATGCTCAGGCTGCGCCATGACCTCGTCATACTCGGCCGCGCGTCTGGCGCACCTTTGCCAGAACGGCTGCTTGAGGTGCTGGAGCCTGCGCTCATCACCGCGAAAATCTCGATCACCGCCCACCTCCGTGATTGTGCCGTGTCGCTGCGGCAACGACAAGCGGCGCCCCGGTTGGACGAAGTTGTGAAAGCGATTGCTGCGTATTCGGGACAAGTGGATGTGGCGCGCCAACGTTTCCTTTTTCGCGAACTGGGCGCCTCGGCTGTCGAACATGTATTTGCCGTTGGCTTCGCGGCAGACGAAATCCGTCGTGACTTGCAGGATCTCAATCGCTGCATCGACCAGTGGGCCGACAAGCGTTCCTGACGCGAGCAAGCAATCCTTGATTCGTCTAGATGGCTGACCGTTGGACTTGTTTCCGCGTTCCGTGACGCTACGTTGTGCCAGCGTCTGATCAGGCTCAAACTGCCGCGGCCGTAATCACCAAGGCGGAATGCGCCCCCCGGAGGAAGAAAATGCGCATCATCGATATCTGCGAGGTCACCAAGCCGATCTCCTCGCCGATCCGTAACGCTTACATCGATTTCTCGAAGATGACTGCGAGCCTCGTGGCCGTTGTGACGGATGTCGAAAGGGAAGGGCGGCGCGTCGTCGGCTACGGCTTCAATTCCAACGGTCGCTACGGTCAGGGGGGGCTCATCCGCGAGCGGTTTCGCGGCCGCATCCTGGACGCCGATCCCAAATCCGTGCTGAGCGATGCCGGTGATAACCTTGACCCGCATAAGCTTTGGGCCGTCATGATGATGAACGAGAAGCCCGGGGGGCACGGCGAGCGGTCGGTCGCGGTCGGCACGCTCGACATGGCGATCTGGGATGCCGCGGCCAAGATCGCTGGCAAACCGCTGTTCCGGATGCTCGCCGAAGAGAAGGGTCGCGAAGCCAACCCGCGTGTCTTCGTCTACGCTGCCGGCGGATATTACTATCCTGGCAAGGACGACAAGGCTTTGCGTACAGAGATGCGCGGCTATCTCGATCGCGGCTACAACGTCGTGAAGATGAAGATCGGCGGCGCTACGATCGACGAGGATCAGCGTCGCATCGAAGCCGTGCTTGCCGAAATAGGATCGAGTGCCCAATTGGCGGTCGACGCGAACGGCCGTTTCGATCTCGAAACCGCTATCGCTTACGCCAAGATGCTGCGCCAATATTCGCTGTTCTGGTATGAGGAAGTGGGCGATCCGCTCGACTATGCTCTTCAAGCCGCGCTATCGGGATTCTATCCCGGGCCAATGGCTACAGGGGAAAATCTATTTTCGCACCAGGACGCCCGCAACCTTCTTCGCTATGGCGGGATGCGTCCCGATCGCGACTGGCTGCAGTTTGATTGTGCACTGTCTTATGGTTTGGTCGAGTATCTGCGAACGCTCGACGTCCTGCACCAGCAAGGATGGTCGCCTTCACGCTGCATCCCGCACGGCGGTCACCAGATGTCGCTCAATATCGCAGCGGGATTGGGACTGGGAGGCAACGAGAGCTACCCCGACCTGTTCCAGCCCTACGGTGGGTTCCCCGATAGCGTAAAGGTCGAGGATGGTCACATCGTCATGCCGGATTTGCCCGGCATCGGCTTTGAGGGCAAATCGGACCTGATCAAGGTTATGCGTGCACTCGCAGAATAAGTTCGCGGTAGGCGCCCATCATCTAGCTTATTACGTCGCTGCCGCCTCAAGCGTTGATGATGAGCGGTGCTCGCAGCAGGCATCACCACCGGGCCGCTACTCCCGATGCGCGCACGTTTGTTGAGTTAGAGCAGGTCAGGCGCCGGGCGCATTTCACTGCGCCGGCTGCCATGCTCTTCAGCCTTTGCCGCCCTTTTTGTGGACGACTTCCGGGAAGACCCAGAAGGACATCACGGAAAACACGCCAAGGAATATCGCAAGCGATGGCGTGAGATCTTGCCCGAGCCAGCGCAGGAAAAGACTGCCGCCGTACGCAACCAGCAACACGACGATCGAGAATACGATTTTGACGGGTATGGGCATGGCATAATCTCCGGGCTGTCAGTTGTTTCGCACGACGGCGTTCAGTGGCCGAGCAGGGCGTCCAGGCTTTCGAGAGCACCGGACGCGATGAGCGTGGCGAACCCGGCTGCAACCAGCGCCAGGATCAAAATATGGCCACGCATGGTGTCCTTCAGTGACGGCGGCAGGCTGTCGATGATTGCTGGCGCGAACAAAAAGACACCGCCACCGGCAATGACAATCGAACTCCAGCGCAGTTCCGTCGCGCCGAACACCATCGTTGCGGCCGCAAGAACAATCATCATCACCGCATTGAAGGTAACGAGAAGCGGCCCATTGCCTTTGCGCAACGCAGCCGGCGCCAGAGCCAGCGGCAGCGAGCCGCTAATGAAGAAACCGGCGAGACAACTGGCGAGCCAAGCAGTCGTAAAAGCAATGAGCGCGACCCAGTTCGGTTCCAAGGCCTGCATGCCGGTCTCCCAGATTTCGTTCGCTATATCCACCATTAATATGCTACTAATATATCAGTGGCAAGCGTTGGGTTCCAGCAATTGGGACATTGCGAACAGGGGCCTGGCATTGCCGCTCCGCGCGCCAGGCAAGTTGTGGCGAGCAGGCGGATGCATGCAAGACGCGATCAAAACATAAAAAAATGGAGGAGTATTCATGAAGGTCTACAAGGGGGATCGCACGATAGACGGGATCGTCGTTACGGTTGATGGCAGCCCGCTTCCTGAACGGCGCGACCTCATGGATCTTTCCGACGATGGCTTCGAGTGGAGTTTCGAAGGCGAGGCTCCCGCCCAACTGGCTTTGGCACTTCTATCTGATCACCTCGGCGACGATGCCAGGGCCGTGCGATTGCACGAGCCTTTCATGCGCGAGATCGTTGCTAATTTTGCCAACGAATGGGCGATGACGAGTGCCGACATCGAGGAGGCTGTGAAGGCCCTGGAAGGATAGTCGCCCTGCGTTGCGCTGCTGCAGCCGTGGCGCTGGTTGTATCACTAATATCTCTGTGATATATCAGATTGGCCCCGGCTCGTCGAAGCTGGACACGAGCTGGCCGAAACGACGCACTTGCGAACTTCAAGCCTACAATAGCGACTCATAACGCGGGGATAACCCGACAGGAGGCTTCCCATGGAACTCGCACAAACCCCGATGTCTCAGCGCCAGCGGGACTATCGCGCGACATACCGCGCGCGCGTGGCGGGTTGGTATAACGGCTGGCTGCATGTCGCGATCATCTACACGATGGGCTTCACAGCGCTGTTCATCTACATCTCAAACATCAAGAGCCCTACGTTGCTCGAGTGGACGGTCGTACCGATCACATTCCTGCTGTGCAATTTCTTCGAGTGGTGGATTCACCGTTACATCATGCACCGCCCGTCTAAAATTCCGCTGTTCCGTGCTGTCTATTCACGCCATACACTGATGCACCACCAGTTCTTTACGGAAAAGGAGATGCGGTTTGCCAATCATCACGACTGGCGCGTCACATTCTTCCCGCCCTATTCGCTGGTCGTATTCACGATGATGTCTATTCCCGGCGCGCTGCTGCTGGGCTGGCTGCTTTCTCCCAATATCGGCTGGTTGTTCATCGGCACGACCACATCGATGTACCTCATCTATGAGTTCATGCATTTCTGCTGTCATGTCGATGAGAGCTGGTTTGTACGCAACGTGCCGTTCGTCAACACGATTCGCCGCCACCACACCGCCCACCATGACCAGAACATCATGATGGAGCTCAACATGAACCTGACATTCCCGGTGATGGACTGGGCATTCGGAACAACGGATCTTGATCGGGGCCTGCTGGGCCACCTGTTCAACGGATACGATACCCGCTACGTGAAAAAGAAGATGCGCAAGACGTCCGCGACCCCGAAAGTCATGCGCACCGCAGCAGCACATCTGCAAGCGGGTGAGTAGTTGCAGGTTGCTGCCTGATCATCATCGCTCGACATGTTGAGATCGCAGCGAAGGATCAATCAGACCCTGTGAATAATGGAAAGCCGAGGCACTCTGCAGGAGTGCCTCGGCTGCATGCTGTCTGGCGCGAAACGCATCCTGTTCGGTCACGTATCGCGAGAAAGCTTCGCCAGATATGCGCGCGGCCGGTCCACCGAGGCGCGCGTGAATGTTTCGATATAATCGATGAGGCGGTCGCACGCCGTGGCGGCAGCATCCTCATTGCCTGCGGCTATTTTTTCTGCCAGCTCCGCGTGCAGGTTTGCGCACAGCGGTAAATCCAAGACTTCCTTGTAGTGGACGTACCAGAACCGTCGTGAAAGTCCGGTGGTGAGCGTGATTGCTTTACGCGCATATTCATTGCGCGACGCGCTGGCGACGAGCTTGTTGAATTCCCGGTCGAGCCGCATAAAACTCACGTCATCGCGTTGCCGCGAGGCGCGCTTCATGCCATCAGCGATTCGCTTGAATTCGTTGCGCTCCTCAGGAACAGCGCGCAGGGCGGCAAGGCGCGACATCAGCCGTTCGATTTCGCGGCGAACCCTCAGCATCTCCAACTGGCTATGAATATTGATATCCGATACAACAATGCCGCGGCGTGGCATGATGACAACCAAGCCTTCGTTTGCGAGCCGCTGCAACGCTTCGCGAATTGGCGTGCGGCCGATTCCAAGGGATTCGACCAGTTGACTTTCCGACAGGATCTTTCCTGGCGTGAGTTCGAGCGTCACAATTCGTTCTTCAATTTCCAAATAGGCGATTTCAGTCAGTGTGAGACCGGACCGGATCTCGGTGGCCCGCTTGTTACGTTTCTGACGCATGCTTGTTGAGCTCCGTTCGACGAAAGCCAAATTCTGACTTGACGCAGCCACTGATAAAAAGTCTAAGTAATATATCACCTGTCGTCACTGGATCGATCAGAATGAATGATATATCGGTTCGCAAGAAACGTACAATATTTGAAATTCTTGAATCAAAGCGATCCGGCGTGCGCATGGTCTATACGTCGGTTCCCGACTACACGTCTGCGCGGTGGGCGGAAATGGCTGGTGTGGATGTTTGCGTCGTTGGCGACAGTCTCGCCATGGTGGCACACGGCCACAAGAGCACGATCCCGGCGACGATGGATATGATGGTCATGCATGCTCAGGCTGTTCGCCGAGGTGCGCCCAATACGTTCGTTCTCGGCTGCATGCCTTATCAATCCTATCATACGCCCGAATTGGCTCTGGCAAACGCGACGCGGTTCATGCAGGAAGCCGATTGCGATGCCGTAAAGCCGCAAGGTGGCAAGTCGCAGAAGCACGTCCTCAAAGCGCTGGTCGATGCAGGAATCCCAACCGCATCACACATCGGCTTGACGCCCCACACGATTTCGATGTTCGGCGGGTTCAAGATCCAGGGCAAGACCGTGGAAGCCGCCATTCGCATTCTGGAAGATGCATTGGCAATTCAGGATGCCGGCTGTTTTATGCTCGAGTTCGAAGCGGTTCCGGCAAGGATCGCCACGATGATTTCGCGAGAGCTCGAAATACCTACGATCGGGATCGGTGCGGGCGCCGGGACGGATGGGCAGATACTGCTGTCCTACGATCTCCTGGGCGTGTTCACCGACTTCAAGCCGAAATTCACCAAGCGCTATGCGAACCTGACCGAGGTGGCGGTGCAGGGTCTCAAGGCATACGCGCACGAGGTCAGGGAGGGACGGTTTCCCGATGGCGATCACGCCTATGGCGTCGATGAGGCTGTGGTCGGGGCCTTTGCAGATGCGCTTGAGCGCCGACGGCAGATCTGACCAATCCAGCCTCGGCTGGTGATGCTTTGATCTTGCATGCGACCGGCGTTGGCAGCGCCGTGTCGGCATTACGCCAATAGTCAGGGAGGAGTTTAGCGGAATGCAATGCATGCGGCGGTGGATCTTCGATCCGGCGCTGGGAAATACCCAAACACACAAAAAATAATCCTTTACGGAGGAAGCAATGGATCGTTTGACACGCCGCTCGGTTCTTGGAACCGGGCTTGCTGCAGGTGTAGGTGCGGTTGCAGCTGGATCGACGGTGGCCAAAGCCGCTGAGCAGAAGAAGCACAAATTCCGTATGGCCACGGGCTGGTCTGGCGGCCCCCTCATGGACATCGGCGCAAAGCAGTTCGCCGACACCGTCAGCCGGATGTCGGATGGCCGCATCAGCGTGGAAGTGTTCCCCGCTGGCACGCTCGGACCGGGACTGAAAGTAACCGAGACGGTAAAGAACGGCGTCGCCGATATGGGGCATACCTGGGTCGGATATGACTGGGGTATTGATCCAACTGCGGTTCTGTTCGGAGGTTATGCAGGCTCGTTCGATACCGAACGCATGCTGCATTGGCTCTATCGCGCCGGTGGCGTCGATCTGCAGGCCGCTTGGCGCATGGAAAAGTTCAATGTCGTTGCCATGCCGCTTTTCATTCGCACCGCCGAGGTGTTCTTGCACTCGCGCAAAGCCGTCCGCACAATGGATGATCTGCAGGGCTTGAAGCTTCGCACGGCCGGTGCGTGGATCGAGATTTCGCGCGGCATGGGTGCAGCTCCCGTAACGATGCCGGGAGGCGATGTGTATGCGGCGCTGGAGCGCGGCGCCATCGATGCGACGGAATGGGGGACCTTGTGGGAGGACATTTCTCCCGGCTTCCACCGCGTTACCAAGTACGTCATCATTCCTGGTGTTCACCAGCCGACGGCCCCGTTCGAGCTTGTGATCAACAAGGACGCCTGGAGCAAGCTGTCGCCGGAAGATCAGCAGATCGTGAAGGATGCAGCGTTTTCCACGACGTTGAACTCTTGGCTTACGATCGGCCAGGAAGACGCCAAGGCGCTCACCTTCTATCGTGAGCAGGGCAACGAGATCATCGATCTCGATCCGGAAGTCCAATACAACGTGCGCGAAGCCGGGCTCAAATGGGCCGAAGGACAAGCCAAAACCAATGAATGGTTCGGCAAGGTTCTCCAGAGCCAAAATGAATTCGATACGCTCTGGTCCGATGCTTCGCGCTATCGCAACGTGAAGGTGCGTCCCCAAAAGGCATAACCCCTGTAGTCAATCTGCATCGATTCCCTCGAAGGAGAATCGGTGCGATTCACTTCGTTATGGTGCGTGCGCGATTTCGTGCACGCACCCGGTCTTTTGCCTGAACACTCCGGGGAAACCCCATGAAGGCGATTATTCGTGCGATTGAATTCGTCACGACGTCGACCGGCTATCTGGCGGCGTTGGTGATCGTGCCTCTCATTGTCGCGACCTGCTACGAGGTCTTTGCAAGATACGTCTTTGGTGCGCCGACGATCTGGGCATTCGAGCTGGGGTACACGCTGATGGGCGTGCATTTCCTTCTTGGCGGTGCTCTGGCGTTGCAGCGGGGCGCCCACGTGCGCATCGACCTCATCTATGAGCGGCTAAGCCCCAAACGTCGCGCTTTGATCGACTTGCTCTTCTACATCCTGCTTATCGTGCCGTGCCTCTACCTGCTGTCGGAACGGCTCATCGATTATGCCTTGGAAGCCTATCGAAGCGGCGAACGATCGGGCAATTCGGCCTGGAATCCGGTGATCTGGCCACTGCGCGCGCTTATTGCAACGAGCTTCGTACTCCTGCTTCTGCAAGTCGTCGCAGAATGTCTCAAGGCCATTCGCGCACTTACCGGACACCCCAGAGAGCTGGTCATCGTGGAGGAAAGGCAGTGACAGGGTTATTGATGTTTCCCGCGCTGTTCTTCGCGATATTCTCGGGATTTCCAGTCGCTTTCGCGCTCCTCGCAGTAGCTTTCGGTTTTGGCTACTATGAGTTCGGCGATGTCGTCTTCTTCCAGTTCATTCAGAAGATCGAAGACGTCGCGACAAACTTCGTGCTCGCCGCGGTCCCACTGTTCGTGTTCATGGGTTCGATGCTGGAGCGGTCGGGCATTGCCGAGCAGCTGTTCAACGCCATTCACATCTGGACAAAGCGCCTGCCCGGAGGCCTCGCCGTCGGAACGGTCGTGATGTGCATCGTCTTCGCTGCCTCGACGGGTGTCATAGGTGCGACCGAAACCGTTGTCGGCCTGCTTGCGATTCCAGCGATGATGAAACATCGCTATTCGCACTCGCTGATCTCCGGAACGATCTGTGCCGGCGGCTCGCTTGGCACTATCATTCCGCCCTCCGTCGTCGTCGTCGTACTGGGTCCAGTTGCCGACGTATCGATCGGCGACCTGATGGTCGGAATGGTCTTTCCAGGCCTGGTCCTTTCCGCGCTTTACATCGTCTACATCATCGCGCTCGCCATCATCAAACCGTCAGCCGCACCACGGATCGAGACCACAGAGGACGGGCTGCCGTTCGTCGAAAAGCTGATGATTACGGTCAAGGCGCTTTTGCCGCCGCTTTTCATGATCTTTGCCGTACTGGGCTCCATCATGCTTGGCTGGGCGGCGCCGACAGAGGCCGCGGGCCTAGGTGCCGCCGGCTCGGTCGTGCTGACCGTCATGTACGGAAAGTTCTCGTTGCAGACCTTCGGCGAAGCGCTTGTCAAGACGATCGTCGTTACTTCGATGATCATGTTCATTCTCATGGCAGGCAGCCTGTTTACCGGTGTTTTTGTCGCCTCGGGCGGTATGGGCGTCATGCGTGATGCGCTCGCTGGTCTCAGCATATCGCCAGCAATGCTGCTGCTCTTGTTCCTATCCCTGGTATTCATCGCTGGCTTCTTCCTGGAATGGATCTCAATCATCCTGATCTTCATTCCGATTTTCATGCCGTTCGTGCGTGAAGTGGGGTTCGATCCGGTCTGGTTCTGCATGCTCATTCTGATCATGATCCAGACGAGCTATCTGACACCACCCCTGGCTCCGGCAATCTTCTACCTTCGGGGCGTTGCACCCGGTGAGATCACCTTGCGCCAGATGTATGCCGGTGTTGTGCCGTTCATTCTGATACAGCTCGTTACACTTCTAATCGTGATCAACTTTCCGGCCCTGGCCACATGGCTTCCCCAACAGTTGCTTGGGTTCAAATAGTCCTGTTCCACGAGCATCTGGAAAAATGGAGTATTCAAAATGCTTGCAGAAGAGATCGTTCGCCACCCCGCACGCATCATGACGGCCGACCAGCGGAAGAGCTATTTCGACGACGGTTTCGTGCTGCTGCCCAAGCTGATCGGTGATGAGTGGTTGAAGCCGCTGCACGAGGTCATCGGCCGCTTTGTCGAGCGTTCCAGGCAGATAAGCCGCTCCAATTCTGTCTTCGATATTGAGCCTGACCACACAGCGGACAATCCGCGGCTGCGGCGCGTATCCAGTCCGTGCGACGAGGACGAGTTCATCTGGAAGTTTCTCACCCAGAGCCCCTTGTCGGCGGCACTGGCGGATGTACTTGGTCCCGACGTGAAGTTCTATCAGGCCAAGCTCAATTTCAAATGGGCCCGTGGCGGTGCAGAGGTCGCCTGGCATCAGGATCAGCCGTTCTTCCCTCACACGAACCATGCCGTGCTTACGGCGGGCGTTTATCTCAACGACTGCGGCCCTGAGCAGGGTCCGTTGATGTGTCTGCCGGGCAGCCACAAGGGCGAGATCCACGACCACTACGATGCGGCCGGCAATTGGCGTGGTGAAATCCGACCGGAGGCCCGCGACTCGCTGGATACCTCCAAGGCCGTCGAACTCACAGGGCCTGCCGGCTCCGTCACCATGCATAACTACCGCACCTTGCACGCCTCGCGGCAGAATCTGTCAGACGAAGGACGCCCCTTGCTGTTGTTTGTGGCATCGGCCGCCGACGCGATGCCTTATACAGCACAACCTCTGAAATCCCGCTTCGAGCAGGCTGCCATTGCCGGCAAGATGACCCGACGCGCGCATCACGAAGCAGGCGACTTCCGGCTGCCGCCCGATTGGAGCGGCGGCTATGGATCCATCTTCGCATCGCAAAAGCAGGAAGCCGCGCAGTAGAGTTGGTTCAAACGTCGCCTGTCACTCATTCGACGTGCTCGTTCGGGTGCGCCGGCTAGAGCCTGATCGGCCTCGATGGAAGCAGTCATGCTTCCATCGAGGCCGTGAATCAGTCTCTCAAACAAGAAGATAGAGCAGGCCACAACGGCCAGACGTGATTCAATCAAAGCCTGACCTGCTCTAACGGGCAGGCGACAGGGATGGAGCAGGTTCGATGATGACAGTGATCTTCGAAGTCTGGCCGGCGCAAGGGCGCAAGCAGGACTATCTTGAGATGGCGGCCCAATTGAGGTCCGAGGTCGAGAAGATCGACGGCTTCATTTCGGTGGAACGCTTTGAAAGCCTTTATGAAGAGGGCAAGCTGCTTTCGCTTCAATTCTGGCGCGATGAAGCTTCGATCGAGCGTTGGCGGAACCATCTGGAGCACCGCCGCGCGCAAAACATGGGACGTTCGGAGATGTTTTCCGACTACCGCCTTCGTATCGGTAAGATCGTGCGCGATTACGGCCCTTCGGATCGGGCGGAGGCACCGTTCGACAGCCGCAATTGAGCGGTCTGCAATTCCGCCTATAGCACGCGGGCCATTTGCGCGAAAATGGCCGCGCGGCTTGTCACTAGTCTAATGAGACGTGACGAACGCTTCACCACTGAGGCGTCTGGCCGGATGCCGTCTGTCGCCCCGGCGGTTTCGGCGGCGCACATACGTAATCGTGGCTTCGGGGCAGTCGGCCTTGGCCTGCAGGGCAGCGGCGAGCGCGTCGTCCGCTTCCACGACCACATGCCCGCTTGAGTGCGGCAAGCGCATTCCTACAAGATAGTGCACGTCGGACCTCCATTATCTTCGCCGGGATTGCTGCAATCCGACTCACGTCGGCGCGCATTCACTCGCGCAGCTATCCGTCCAGGCCCTTCTCGGGCAACCATGCTGCCATGAGCGCGAGGCAATGAAAAGCTCATGTTGTACAAGTGGCCATTTGAACCTGGAAACGCGGCGTGGTTCGACGTCGTAGCAATTGAGCGATAAGCGCGCACGTTTGCACCGTTGTCGACGTTTTTCCGGAACAGACGGGCCGGTCAGCGGATCCTAGATCGCGTTCATGTTTGACAGAAACATGAACGTGATCCGGCACCTTGTTTTGAGCATGTTTTTCACGCTGAGCCGCTGCACACTTCGCCTAAATACTATGCTCCAATGTGGAACCCGTTGGGCAACCGGACCGTTTCGCAGATTGGAGAAGTGTTGCGCGATACCCATATTTGGGGGTGACGCCGCTATTTTCTGGTGGAAATGGAGCGCGAGGAGAGTGCTCGCGCGTATGAACCGGTGAACTGGATCGACACAAATAAAATCCGCAGTGCGACACGGGCGCTGTTCCTTACGGAATTCGTTTCGGCGTTCCTGCTGTCGATGCGCTATTTCGCCGGTGACAAAGCGACGCTGAACTATCCCTTCGAGAAGGGCCCGCTGTCGCCGCGGTTCAGAGGCGAACATGCCCTCCGACGCTATCCCAACGGGCAGGAGCGCTGCATCGCCTGCAAGCTGTGCGAGGCTGTGTGTCCGGCGCTGGCGATCACGATCGAGGCAGGACCGAGACAGTCGGATGGGACCCAGAGGGCGCGTCGCTACGACATCGACATGAACAAATGCATCTACTGCGGTTTGTGCCAGGAAGCATGTCCAGTCGATGCCATCGTTGAAGGGCCAAATTTCGAATTTGCAACCGAGACGCGAGAGGAACTCATTTACGACAAGCAACGGCTCTTGAGAAATGGCGACCGTTGGGAGCGCGAGATCGCAAACAATCTCGCAAGCGACAGTCCGTATCGGTAAACAATCCTCTTGGTCAGACGGCGCGTGGGGCTTTGCGCCTCGCACGAAAGGTGCTCGTGTGCAAGTCCGGTTGAAACGTGCACGCGATCAAGCTTTTGTTTGGAGCAGGTCAGATGCTGACGTGAATCGCGTCGGGCCGTTATGACCTGCTCGATCTATTTGTTTGAGAGCCTCAATCGCGGCTGGGCGAAGCTTGACTGCGTCCATCTCAGCCGGTCAGGTTCTAATCCAGAGTGATCGCTAATCCGCTCAGATCGAGATTGGCGAGCAGTCCGATCTGGCGACCACTGAGCTCAAGGACCGCTCCCTTCTCGTTGGTCAGGATGATGGCGCGCGCGCCCATACCTACGGCAATGCCTGCACCTCCCGCGACGTATACGCCTTCGATATCGGAGGGACTATGGATGCGCCGAACGCGTCCTGACAGATATGTTTTCGAGCCGCCGAACACGAGGCCGTAGTCGAGGCCGCCTGTCGTCAGGCGATAGGTGCGACCGTGAAACTCGAGTATTCCGCCGCCGCCCGAGCCACCGATGATCCACCCTGCCTTGTAGATCGTCAGCTCGACATATCCGCTATCGGCGCGGCTTGCATCAGCGGACCCGCCAAGTGCCAGCATCGCGAACACTATGGCCGTGAACACGGACCTGATTCTCATGGTGATGTCTCCCCCTGAACCTGAAGTTCCGGCTCCAATGATCGTTCGAATTCCCCCTCGAACGTCATTTTTTGATCCCATGAGTGCGGCCAGATGTTGTTGTGCTGCTCGCGTTGAAAATCAATTTATTGAATCGAAGCCGAGGTGAGGCGAGCGGTCAGTTGGCCGCAACACCTCCGGTGACCGGCAATGGCACCCATCGGAGCCATGTGGCTCATGCTGATTTGCGATCCTCACGGATCATGTCGCTGACCTTCTCGCCGATCATGATGGCGGGCGCGTTGGTATTTCCCGAGACAATTGTAGGCATCACGGAACAATCCGCAATGCGCAGGCCATTGACGCCGCGCACGCGCAAACGCGGATCGACGACGGCGCGACTGTCGACGCCCATCCTGCACGTACCTGCGGGATGATAGATCGTCGTGGACCAGTTCCGCGCCCAATCCAGCAGCGCTTCATCGGTTTCCACTTCCGGACCGGGCCGGAAGCGTTCAGAGATCTTGTCTTTGAGGGGCTGATGCTGCGAAATGCGAAGGGCGATCCGGATGCCGGCGACGATGGTGCGCTGGTCAGTCAGTGTTGACAGATAGTTTGGATGAATCGTCGGATAGGCGAGCGGATCGGGACCGCTGATGCGGATCTCGCCGCGGCTTTCGGGTCGCAGCTGACATACGGATGCCGTGAAAGCGGAAAACGGATGCACGCCTTCGCCGGGACTGTCTGCCGACCAGGGCTGGATATGAAACTGGATGTCCGGCGTTGCTACGTCGTTGCTCGTGCGCATGAAACCGGTCGCCAAGCTTGCGGCCATGGTCATCGGGCCTTTGCGCAACAGCAGGTAGCGCAGGCCGATTCTGGCCTGGTCCAGAAGGCTGCGCACCTCGTCGTTGAGCGTCGGCTCGTTGCACTTGAAGACCAACCGGGCTTGCAAGTGATCCTGAAGGTTCTTGCCGACGTCGGGAGATTCGACGAGCGGCGTCACGCCCTGCATTTGCAGTTCGTCTCCTGCGCCGATTCCCGAATACATCAGAATTTGCGGCGAACCGATCGCACCTGCTGCCAGGATCACCTCCCGGCGTGCCTTGACAATCCGGTCACGGCCGCCCTTTTGCACGAGGATCCCGATGGCTCGGCCATTCTCGATAATGACGCGCTTGCTGGCGGCGTGCGTGATGATGGCGAGGTTCTTACGCCCCTTGATGGGATGCAGGTAGGCGACCGCTGAACTGCATCGGCGTCCCCGCCGTGTCGTCAGCTGAAAGTAGCCAACGCCTTCCTGGATTGCGCCATTGCAGTCGGGGTTGAAGGGGTAGCCTGCATTCTGCGCAGCCTCAACCCAGGCGTCACAGATGGGACGGCGTAAGCGCATGTCGGAGACCGACAGCGGTCCACCGACGCCATGATATTCACTCTCGCCGCGTTCCTGGTCCTCTGCGCGCTTGAAGTAAGGCAGCACGTCGTCCCATCCCCAGCCAATGTTCCCCATCTGACGCCAGCCGTCGTAGTCCTGAGGCTGACCGCGGACATACAACAGACCATTCAGGGAACTCGAACCGCCCAGCACCTTTCCGCGCGGCCAGTCGAGGCGCCGGCCGTTGAGTCCTGGATCGGGCTCGGTCTCGTAGCACCAGTCGACATTCGGATTGTGCATGGTCTTGAAGTAGCCGACCGGAATGTGAATCCATGGATTCCAGTCGCGCCCGCCCGCCTCGACAAGCGCCACGCGCACGGATGGATCGGCGCTCAAACGGTTGGCGATCACGCAACCCGCCGATCCTGCGCCGACGATTACGTAGTCGAACTCGCCAATTACTTCGGGCATTGGTTCACCTTGATTGGTACGTCGCCGCCGACCGCTTGTCGCTGTGTGTTTTTCCGCGCGCCGATTGCGTCATAGCCAGTTTCGCTCCCGTGCCTACTTGAGGACACGCGGCAGCCACAATGCGATCTCCGGAAATGCGAGCAGCAAGCCGAGGCCGATCAGCTGCAACACCATGAACTGCAACATGCCGCGATAGATGTCGCCCAGCTCCCAGGATGGAACGACGCCTTTGAGGAAGTAGGCAGATAGCGCGACTGGAGGTGACAGCCATGCGGTTTGCAGGCAGACCGCGACAAGCATGCTGAACCAGACGAGGTCGATTCCGAGCTTCTGCACCAGGGGCAGCATGATCGGCACGACGATAAGCACGATAGGCACCCACTCCAGCGGCCAGCCCAGCACGAAGATGAGCAGCAAGATAAGGATCAGCATAACCGTTGGCGGAAATGGCAGGCTCACCAGCCATTCGGCGATCATGTTTGCCGTGCCCAAGCGGGCGAAGACGGCGCCGAAGTAGTTCGATGCTGCAACCAGCAGCAGGATCATGCTGGAGACCTGGAGCGTGGCAAACGTCGCGCGGCGGAACCGCTGCCAATCCATCGTGCGCGTCACGACGGTAAGAACGAGCACCACGAACGAGCCGACAGCACCTGCGTCGGTCGGTGTCGCGATGCCGGCAAGGATCACGCCGAGCGTGGCAAGAATAACGATGACCACCGGAAGCACGCCGATCGAAAGCTCCTTGAGAACGACGAGCTTGCTTGGCGGCATATCCTCGGGCGCCAAAGGTGGACCGAGCGCGGGATTGAGATGACAACGAACGAGGCAATAGCCGATGTAGAGACCTGAAAGCATGACACCGGGTATCACTGCCGCCATGAAGAGCTCGGTGGCTGGCACGCCGATTACAGGCCCCATCACAATCAGCATGACGGACGGCGGAATGAGGATGCCGAGCGTGCCGCCGGCGGTTATCGCTCCTGCCGCCATGCGCACGTCGTAGCCCGAACGGATAATCGACGGTGCGGCCATGACGCCAAGCAGCGTTACCGAGGAGCCGACGATGCCGGTGGCGGCGGCAAATATCGTCGCGGTCGTTAGAATGGCGAGATAGAGCGAGCCGCGCAGATTGCCGAGCAGTTGCTGCACGCCGCGAAACAGCCGTTCCATCAGTCCGGACTGTTCAAGCAGATAGCCCATGAACAGGAAGAACGGCACAGAGGCGAGTGATGTCTCCTTCATGACGGAGAAGAACTGCAACGTCATGAGGTAGACTGCGACCTTGCCGAGCGCGAGCCAGCCAATCCCGAGCGCGACGGCGATCAGAGTGAACGAAATCGGGAAGCCGATGAAGATGGCGCTGAACAAAATCACCAGGGAGATGAGTCCCAGGATCTCGTTGGAAATGCCGAGCAGCTCAAGCACTGGGTGGCTCCTCGAGTCCATTGTCAGATTGTGAGGGATTAAATCGTGAAATTCGCTCGCCAGTGCGCCAGGCGTGCACCGAGCGGAGAAGCTCCGCCACACCTTGGGTCAAGAGAAGCAAGCAGCTCAATGGCAGGACCGCCTTCAACGGCCAGATTGGCGGCAGCCACGGCGAGGTAACGCTGCGCTCATCGCGCATGTAGGAGACCAGAAAATAATCCCAGGTCACGAACAGGAAGATCAACAAGGGCGGGAAGAAGAAAACCAGATAGCAGATTGTGTCGACCATGCCCTGCCGCTGCACCGACCAATATGAATAGAAGCTATCGGTACGGATATGGCCGTTGCGCTGAAGTGTATAGGCGGCACCGAGCATGAAGAACGTGCCGTATGTGATGAACGTCACGTCGTAGGCCCAGATGGTCGGCGCGTTGAAAAAGTAGCGCGCGATCACCTCGTAAACGAGTGCGAACACCATCGGTATGATCAACCAGCTCACGATCGAGCCGGACCATACGGCCACCGTGTCGATGCGATGGACGAGCCGGATGAGGCCATTCGACGAATTGGATTCCATGGATCCCTCCTGGTCCGGTCAATTGTGGCAGGACCGAAATGGCGGGCGCCTACACACCGGCAAGCGGCACGAGGCAGCCCGCACACCGGCACCAGTCGAGCTGGTGCCGGTGTTCTTTGCTAACGCGACCCGACGCGATTACTTGTTTAGGGCAGCGTTTCCGAGCCCGGCATAGAGGTCGAGAATCTTCGTCCAATATGGCACGGTCGTCTTGGCGAACTGACGCTGGCTGTCCAGCACTTCCTTGAAAAAGGCATCCTTGGCAGCGTAGCGATCCAGAACAACGTTGGTGGCCTTTACGAACTCTGGGTAGAAGTCTTTTGGTGTGTCGCGGATCTCCACACCGTGCTTCTCACGCAGCTCGACGATCGCCTGGGCGTTGCGCCACACATTGAATGTGTAGGTCTCGCCAATGCTGGCCAGCGACGCCGCTTCGAGGATCGCCTTCTGATCGTCAGGAAGCTTGTCGTACCAGTCCTTGTTCCAAAGGATCTCGCCGACGTCGGTCGATTGGTGGAGACCTTGGAGGTAGTAGTTCTTCCAGATGGTATGCAGGCCAAGGTTGCGGTCGTCGGCCGGTCCGATCCATTCGGCGGCATCGATGGTTCCGCGTTGGGCGGCCGGCACGATCTCGCCTCCGGGCATGGCGACGGCGGCGATGCCCATTTCCTTGAAGATCTCACCGGTAATGCCGGGCGGCGAGCGGTACTTCATGGACTTGAAGTCCGCGACGTCCTTGATCGGGCGTTTGAACCAGCCGAGTGGATCGGGGCCCATCGGCTGTACCATGTGGGCGACGATATTGAGCTTCAAAACGTCGTTGTAGAGCTTGGCAAGCAGCTTGTTGCCGCCGCCTTCGTAGAGCCACGCGACGTGGGATAGCTGGTCCAGACCGGCGCCTGCGCCCGCCATCGGATTTGAGAACAGTCCAGCGGCGGGATGCTTGCCGGACCAGTAATGTGTCCAGGCGTAGCCTGCTTCAACGATCCCCTTGTCGACCGCATCGAGGATTTCGAAGGCCGGCACGATGGCGCCGTCGGGAAGAACCTCGATCTTGATCTTGCCGGCGGACATTCTGTCCACGCGATCAGCATACCGCTTCAGCAACTCGAAATAGATCGAGGCGCTGGGCACCGCGGTTTGCATTCTGATCTTCTGCTGTGCGATCGCGCCGGTTGAGACGCCAAGCGTCACAAGCGCGACGGCCAGCGACTTCAACATTCTGCCTATCATGCGGGTTTCCTCCATGAGATGCCGGCCTCTTTTTTGTCGGGCTTGCAGGCCAGCTGCAGGCGCCATTGTGTTCATGCCGGTCGTATTAAGCTGCTTCGTTGCCGCCTGCATGCGGCCGACTTCCCTCTCGCTTGGCGACCCACTCGAGGTGTGTCGGTCCATTCGTACAAGGCAGGCGACGGCGGCGACGACATCGGACTGCCAAAGGCTCATGAGCAATCAAATTATCATTGAGTGAGACGATATATTCCATTAGACATGATATTTACTCAGCCAGCAAGAAGAATTGGTGATGCACCGCAGCAAGCGCCTTGGAGATGAACGGTTGGCTCATGACGCTATTGGAAATGTTGTGCGGTGACACGGAGTTGCTCAATGTCGAGTGGACGGGTTCGTGGTCTCGATGACGCCAGATTGAAAAGGATTGAGCCGGACGCGCCAGCAGTCATGGAAGACAACGCTTCGGTGGTGTCTCGCGTGATGAGGCTGTTGACCGCGGTTGCGGAGAATTCCGGCAAACTCTCGGTCGCTGAATTGGCCGCCGCCACACAACTTCCCAAGCCGACCGTGCACCGGCTCTGCCAGCAACTGGAGAGCGGGGGCTATTTCCTGCGCGATCTGGGGAGCAGGCGCTATGGCGTTGGCTATCGCCTGTGGAGCCTGGGTCTCAACGTTGTCAATTCGGGTTTTCAGCCTGAGCGGAGAGCCATACTGCAACGGCTGGTGAACGAGATCGGCGAGACGTGCAATCTGTCGATGCGCCTTCACGATCAGTCGATCTACGTCGATCGTGTCGAGTCGCGCTGGCCGCTGCGCCTGAACCTGGAACCGGGCTCGCTGGTTCCGTTGCATTGCACGGCAAGCGGTAAACTTTTTCTGGCGGCGATGACCCGCGCGCGCCGCCAGAAGTTTCTGTCGATCACGGGCATGGCTGCGCACACCGCCAATACCATTACCGATATCGATCGGATGGAGCAGGAGATCAAACTGATAAAGGAGCGCGGCTATAGCATCGATGACGAGGAATTCATCGACGGGCTGGTGGCGCTAGCAGTGCCGCTGCTCAACTCTCATGGACAAATCGTTGCCGGGATCGCCTGTCATGGACCCAAGTACCGCTTGAGCGTCGAGGCCGCACTATCGCATCTGCCTCTCTTGCAGCGCGCCGCCGAGAGCTTGCGTATGACGCTTCCCGAGACGGAAGCCGATGACACTGATAGCTCCAAGCCGAAGCCGCGGAACAACTCGCGCAGTCGCGGGGCCAAGCGGTAACACGCCGCCGCCGATGCCGTGTTGAATGGCTATCGCCGAGCCAATTGGAAGCGCACTCGGAAGGAACCCACCGCACTTGCCGCATTTGCAGCGCGCCAGCGCAATCGGTCCTCAGTTGGCGGGCACCTTCTCGGGGACCTTCACGGGCTCTCTGGGTTCAGGCCTCTGGTCTGGAGTGGGTGGGGCAACGGGCCGTACCACGGGATTTGGTATCTGCTCGGGAATCTTCAGTGGTTCCGATCCTGGCTGATGTGCGATTACGATCATGGGGCATCTCCGTGCTCTTGTGCGGAGCTGGATAAGATGAGGCCGCGATACTTGGCCATGAGGCTCTGTACCTCTTTCAGAATACCACCGGGCACCTCTACGCCCTGCTGATTTGCGGCGCTCGCAGCGTGCTCTCCATAGCCGAGGCGGTCGGCCTCACCTGTCGCATATGATGTCAGTTCCTGGAGGGCGCTATAGAATAAAAGATCCTTGGCGGAACCTTCCAGTTCGGTCGCGCAAACCCAAGGTGCATCGACCAGCCCGGCGAGCATGTGCCGCTCAAGGAGTGCCGTCATTTCGCGGGTAAGCTGCCGTCCCAATGAACTCCAGTAGCCGTCGCCGTCGGCCGATTGTGCGTGAACCAGAAGGGTGGCCAGGAGATTGATATTGTAAATATCCATTTTGCTGCCCGGCCCGACGAGAATATCAGTGCGACCGCTGAGAAATGGCAGGTTCGGGCGAATGGACAGTCCATCGGATGTGCGCGCCCACCATTCGAATTCGGCGTCGAAGTCGCCATAGGGACCAGCGTCGTGAATGACGATGCGCTTGCCGCGATGATAGTAATCTTCGGAAACCGTGGTCGCGAAATCGTTCAGGGCATACCGGCGCAGTGTATCGGAACTGAGGTAGAAGCCGATAGCGTGCAAGGCCGCATTGCGGGGTGTGAGACGCCCAGGTGAACAGACCTGAAGCTGGATCTGAGGGTTGTTGAACAGGCTGCAGCCCGCATATTCCTCGATGGATTCCAAGAGAAGTATGGCTGCATGGGCGCTACCAAGCGGGGGCAACACCAAGCAGAAATTCGAGTCGGACTGCTTGTAGACATTGCGCTCAAGCACGAGCCGCCTGCCGCCCAAGGCCTCGATGAGCGATCTGAGCGGATCGTCGTCTCCAACGCAGTGAAGCTTCAGGCCGACCGACAACAGCCCGTGACGCACACGCCTCCTGGCAGGCGCAAGCTCATCCACTCTGGCGGGAGCTTTAGCGCGCAGGATTTCCAGGAAACGTTCCATGCCAGCGGCAATTGCCACCCCGGTCATCCTTTATGCTTTTGTTAAAAACAACCGCCCAAGCGGTCAGACCTGTTCCTCCATCGTTCGCGCAACGTCGAGTTCGAGCGCGACAACCATATTGAGAAAATGGGTCGGGAGAATGGTCATTGCAACTGGGTGCACGGAAGTTGATCGAGAATGACTTAAGGTCCGGCGGCGGCCGTTCCGCGCCGGGGGGGATGCTCGAACGCGCTGATTGGTGTCAGGCAACCGCGCAAAGCGCGTCGCAATCACTTGCGGCGCTGGCGGTTGATTTCGCGCGCTCACCAGTGCCGGCAGGACTACGTTAGACTTTGCCCTTTGCGCCGGCAGACAGGCATGATGTGCGGTGGGTTGACCGCGTATTCCGGTTGAACCGCAATCGCAACGTCATCGGAGTTACGTTACCGAAGTTACGTCATCTGAGACATGCCGTCCGGGACCCGTGGACGCGCCGGCGTGCTCGGGGTAGATCGGTGCTGTGTTGGCGGCCTCAGGCCGCTGACGATGTGTCAGGCTTTCTGCGGTTACCAGAAAAACCAAAGGGATGAACAAGTTCAACCATAGGTTCTCGGTTGCTCCAATGATGGATTGGACGGATCGGCACTGCCGGTTCTTCCATCGTCAACTGACGCGCCGTGCACTGCTCTATACGGAGATGGTGACGGCAGAAGCCATCCTGCACGGCGACCGTGAGCGGCTCCTCGGCTTTGACACGGCCGAGCATCCGCTCGCGCTGCAACTCGGCGGCTCCAATCCGCAGAAGCTTGCGGCTGCCGCGCGGATCGCCGTCGACATGGGCTATGATGAAATCAATCTCAACGTCGGCTGCCCGTCGGATCGCGTGCAGGAGGGACGGTTCGGCGCCTGCCTTATGGCTGAGCCGGACCTTGTCGGGGCTTGCGTTGCGGCTATGCGGGCGAGCGTTCCATCGTCGGTGCCCGTAACGGTCAAATGCCGCATCGGTATCGACGACCAGGACAGCGAAAGCGACCTTCAGAAATTCATCGATGTGGTTGGCCTCGCAGGCTGCAGCATCTTCATCGTCCATGCGCGCAAGGCTTGGCTCGCGGGATTGTCGCCAAAGGAGAACCGCGAAATTCCGCCGCTCGACTACCACAGGGTCTATCGGCTGAAGGCAGCGCGTCCTGATCTCACCATCGTCATCAACGGCGGTATAGCGTCGCTCGCAGAGGCGCAGGGCCACCTGGCGCACGTCGACGGCGTGATGATGGGGCGCGCCGCCTACCAGACGCCCTATCTCCTGGCGGACGTGGATCGTCTGATTTTCGGCGATGAGGAACCTTCGCCGACACGAGCCCAATCGATTTGCGCCATGCTGCCCTACATCGAGCGGCATCTTGCTGCCGGTGGCCGGCTGCACAATGTTGCGCGGCACATGCTTGGGCTCTATCACGGGCGCCCTCGGGCGCGCGCCTTCCGCCGGTATTTGAGCGAAAAGGGTGTCGGACCGGCAGTGAAAATCGATGCGCTGTTGGAAGCGCTGGCCATCGCGGAGCAACGGGCGAGTATTGCCGCAGCACCCTAGCACGGTAGCGATTCAGGCCGCGGCGTGCTAGCGATGCTGCCACTGGCATCCCAGTCCGCTGCTTGATCGCGGCGGGCTGTGTATGCGACTTCGATTTTCCGGAACATTATCCGAGAGAGACTATGGGCGCCGATATAACGTTGAGTGCCGGCAACATCGCGATGCTGGTATTGGCTCTGGCTGTGGCTGGTGCGGTTGTGGGCTTCATGTCGGGTCTGTTGGGCATCGGCGGCGGCGGGATCCTGGTGCCGGTACTTTATGAGACCTTCGCGGCGCTCGGTGTCGATCCGGCCATTCGCATGCACATGGCGCTCGCCACGTCGCTCACCGTTATCATACCGACCTCGCTGCGTTCATTTGCAGCGCATCGCTCCAAGGGGTCAGTCGATCTGGATCTGGTCAAGCGGCTGGGACCTTGGACGGTCGTGGGCGTCGGCTTTGGTGTTCTCACCGCGGGGAGTGTTTCGAGCACGTTCCTGAAGTGGTTCTGGGTCGTGTTCGGTACCGTCATGGCCGCGAAAATGTGGTTCGGACGGGACGAGTGGCGGCTCGGCGCGGCCATACCGAAGAGCCGCTGGCTTGAGTTTTATGCAATATGCGTGGGCTACGTCTCGGTTCTGATCTCTATCGGCGGTGCGGCCTTCATCGTTGGCTTGATGACACTTTATGGTCGTTCTGTCTTGCAGGCTGTGGGGACCTCGACAGGCTTTGGACCACTCATAGCAATCCCGGGAGCGCTCGGCTTCATGTGGGCAGGCTGGGGCGTGCCGGGGACGCTGCCATTCTCAATCGGCTACGTCAGCCTTCTGGGCGCGGCGCTCATCATTCCGCTGAGTGTGATGACCGCTCCGCTGGGTGTACGCCTTGCACACGGCATCCCAAAACGGCGGCTGGAACAGGCGTTCGCGCTGTTTTTGTGCGTCGTTGTGCTGCGCTTCCTGTCAATCCTTGTGACGGGTGATTGATATGCTTTGATACGGCATGTGCCTGCGCTAGTCTTGCGTGGGTTGTGACAATCGAGGCTTTCAGAGATGCTTATGTTTTCTTCCCGGATGCAGGCTCCGTCGTCGCCCAACGCATGGTCTCGTCCGCTTGCGTCCGCACGTAAATTGATCGGGGCGATGCTCTTGGGATTTGCCGTGACGGGCTCCGCTGTTGCCGAGGACACGCCGAACCTGCCGCCCGCGATCGGCGAGGAAGAACCGGCAGTCATCCCTCAGAAGGGTGACGACGGCATCTATCACCAAAAGTGGTTCGTACAGTCTTTTTTCGACCTGCGGGAAGATTTCGCCGAGGCCAAAGCGCAGGGCAAGCGGCTCGCCGTCATCTTCGAGCAGCGCGGATGCATCTATTGTGTGAAGATGCACACTGAAGTGCTGAAGAAGCGGTACATCAACGACTACGTTCGCAAAAACTTCGCGGTGATCCAGTTCGATATGTGGGGCTCACGTGAGGTGACCGACTTCGACGGTGAAAGAATGCCGGAGAAGCAACTCGCCGAACGCTGGGGTATCATGTTCACGCCGACGGTTGTCTTCTTCAAGGACGACATCGACAAGGCGAAGGGCCAGTGGGGACAGCCGCTGGAGGTGGCGCGGATGAACCTCGGCATCGGTGCCGGCACGTTCTACGATATGTTCACGTGGGTGCGCGCGAAGGTCTACGAAAAGGACCGGAACTTCCAGCGTTTCCATCTTGAACGTTTCAACGAGCGCGAACGTATCGCTAAGGAGATCGAGAACAAGCCCAAATTGAACTGACACGGGTGGATTGCGGACTTTCGCGCAGTGCGGCCCTAGCCCCAGAGCAAACGTTAAAGGTACGCGCACACCCCGCGTCTCGACCCTTCCCAATTTCAGTGGAAATACAGGTGGCAAAGGTGGCATTTTCGATCGGCTCCAGACAAGAGCGGAGTAGGCCTCGCTGCGCGGGAACTTCGACCGAACGGACAATCGGAATACCAGTTAGTTTCTTCGCCTCTTACGATCGCCGGGCAGGGGAAGTATCGAGTTAGGCTATGCCGCCACCGCCTCACCTGATGCCCCCACTCCCATGCGATGAAGCTTTAAGACGCGGTACACCGCTTCATTCACAGGTGTTTCCACACCCAATTCGCGGCCGAGTTTGACGACGTATCCTGCAAGCCAGTCCAATTCAAGTCGCTTGCCGCGCTCGAGGTCATGGAGCATTGATGCCTTGAAGTTGGGAGGTGAAGACTCACCGAATTTCAATCTGTCGTCCGCAAAGTCCGACGGAATTGGCACGCCCGTCGCGCGCCCGACAGCCACGACCTCACGCATCAGTTCATAGAAGAATGCGCGCGTGTCGGGATCTTGCAGGATTGGCCCAAGAGGCATACGAGTTGACGCGGTTGCACCCGATAAGCCAACCAAGAAGACGAACTTTTGCCAGCGCTCTCGATCGATCATATCTGATAGCGTAATGTCGATGCCTGCTGCCTTTGCAGCTTCGACGAATTCTGCAAGGAAGGGATCTTGTTTGCCATCGCTTCGTCCGACGATCATGCGTGCGAACGCGCTTGTGTGTGCCACGACGCCGGGTGCCGACAGTACTGTGGCGATATATGCGCTGCCGGGAACGACAGTATCGTCCCCGAGGATTGGTCTCAGTCGATCGGGACCGTCAATGCCGTTCTGCAACGGAATAACTCGCGTATGCGGTCCGATCAGGGGCAGAGCTTGTTGAGCTGCTTTCTCCGTATCCCAAAGCTTGACGGCAAATAGCACAATGTCGACTGGCCCTATCCTGGCAGGATCATCCGTCACACTTGGTGACGCGAGAAAGAGGTCGCCAAGCACGCTCTCAACCTTGAGGCCTTTGGTTCTGATGGCATCGAGATTGGCACCGCGAGCAACAAAGTGAACTTCATGCCGCGCCTCTGCCAACCGAGCACCAAAGTAGCCTCCTACAGCACCAGTCGCCATTACTGCAACGCGCATAGCCACACCCTCAGTATCGAGCGATATAGATATCTTATTTCTGGACCGAGATCAGGAGCAAGGCAGCTGCCCGGACGCTTGCCCTCCGACAGCGGAATGGTCTCGCGAGCACGACTCAAAGTGGCCCATATCGACTGCAGCGGTAAAGTGCTGACACCGGATCACCCCTCGTTTGCCACCCGTGTGTCGGCGCGTTACTGTGCTCACAATTCTGGCACGGCGCCGAAGTGCCGGCAGGCATCATGAGCACATTTCGCTAACGACGGAATTGCTATTGGCTCTGGCCGCCGACACTGCACGTTTCGGAAAGCTGCACCTCCTTATTGTTGGCGGCTCCAGTTATGGAGTTTCATCATGCTTCGCATCGCTTCTGCGGGCGCTCTGCTCGCGGCCATACTTGTTGTTCCCACTCAAGAAGCCACCTGTCAGGAAGCAGCGCCTAAGGGTAATGTCGGCTTCACCACCGTGAAGTCCCAGTTCGTTGATCTTGGCCCAGAAATTAGTGGCATGCAGGGTCGTCAACTGCGAATGCGCATTCTGAGTATCGCCCCCGGCGGCCACATTGGCATACACAGCCACGCAGATCGCCCCGCCGTCGTATACGCGCTTAAGGGCATCGACACTGTGACACTTGGCGATGGCAAGATTATCGAGCTGAAGCCCGGTGATATGGCGCAGGCTACCAAGGCGACTACTCATTGGCACAAGAACGCCGGCACAGAGGAAGTGTTGCTTGTCGCCGTCGATGTCTTCCAACCGAAGAAGTGATTGTCTCTACACTGCCTCACACCATCGTGGGCGTGTGCCACTGGCGCACGCCTCGCTGCACGACAACACTTTGGCGGGCTTTTCGTCGATCGTATATTGCGTCGCAACATTCCGGGAACCGGAGCGAAGCAGACACGTTGACTTTCTATCTGCCCGCGATTGTTGCGGAGGGCAGGCGGAAGAGGCGACGGGGTGCGATCTATGCGCCTTCTGATGATCCTTTGCCTTGTACTCGTCGCGATGAAATTCGGGACGTCGCTGGCGCACGTCGCCGAACTGCCTGGCAAACTGCGGCTTGACGAGGCGAACTACAAGGCCGTCCAGGCCATCTACTATCCGGGTTTCACCCTCGTCGGGCTCGTCGGCGAACTCGGTGGGATATTAGCGCTCGCGGTCCTGCTCTATCTCACGCCGACTGCAAGTGCGCGCTTCTGGTGGATTGCCGCGGCTCTCGTGCTCATGATTGCCGGCCATGCCACCTATTGGCTGATGACGCATCCGGTCAACAACTTCTGGGTCAAGGATGTCGCCACGTCCGGATTGGGTGCTGCTTTCTTCGCCGCTTTCGGCGGTGAGCGTACCGGAGACTGGCGAGAGTTGCGCAACATTTGGGAGGCATCGCACGCGATCATCTTTGGCTTCGTCACATTGAGCCTCGTCGCGCTGGCATACGCGACATCGATTCTCGGGCACGATGAATAGGCCGGTGACTGCGCATGCCACGACCAAGGAGAGACAGAAGGAAAGAGATCTTTCGCATCGGACATACGGAAAGTATCCAGCCATGAGCCAAGTAATCGTCTCTGGGTTTTCGCTCTCGATCGACGGCTACGGCGCGGGGCCGAACCAGAGCCGCGAAGACCCGCTCGGGAAGCGCGGCGAGGAACTGCATGAGTGGCAGTTCGGCACCAGGAGGTTTCACGAGATGATCGGCAAGGATGGCGGATCGGAGGGGATAGACAATGACTATGCCACGCGCTCGATGAAGGGGTTCGGTGCCTTCATTATGGGCCGCAACATGTTCGGCCCGATCCGAGGCGACTGGCACGACGAGCAGTGGAAGGGCTGGTGGGGCGACAATCCCCCCTATCATGCCCCGACCTTCGTGCTTACCCACTATCCGCGCGATCCTATCGAAATGGAGGGCGGTACGGTCTTTCATTTCGTCACGGATGGGATCGCGGCCGCGCTCGAACAGGCTCGGTCGGCGGCCGGAGACAAGAACGTAAAGATCGGCGGCGGTGTCTCGACCGTCCGCCAGTATCTTCAGGCTCGGCTGGTCGATGAAATGCATCTTGTCATTTCACCTGTAGTTCTTGGACGTGGCGAGGCGATGTTTCCGGATCTCGACCTGCCGTCGCTCGGCTTTTCCGTCATCGAGCATGCCGCGACGGACGCCGCGACCCACATCGTGCTCGCAAGATAAACGAAGCAGTCCGCATTAGGCTCATACGAGGCATCGTCGCGAATATTGCCGCGAATTCACATCAGAAGACTGATCGCCCACCGAACGGACGGCCTGCCGGACAATGGACCTATCGCGGCTCGGGTGGTAGCGAAGTGGCAAACATTGAAATCACCAGGCCGCCGGTTGCGCAAACGGCGATGCTCATCCGCAGACCGGTCGCTGAGGTGTTCGAGGCGATTATTGACCCCGAGTTCACGGCTCACTTCTGGTTCTCCCATGGGAGCGGCCGATTGGAGGTTGGAAAAACGGTCCAGTGGGAGTGGAAGTGGTATGACATCTCCATCGACGTGACGGCGACGAAGATCGAGCCGAACAAGCTCATCGTTATGGAATGGCCGGGCTACAGTGGCCCGACCACGGTGACGTGGAAATTCACGGAGCTTGAGCGCGGTACATTCCTGGAGGTCGAAGAGTCCGGCTGGACCGGAACAGGCGATGAACTCGTGAAGTATGTCGGCGATTCGACGGGCGGCTTCACATGGACACTTGCCGGCATGAAGGCCTACCTCGAGCACGGCCTTGAGCTCAACCTGATTGCGGACCGTTTACCAAAGGAGCTCGGACGCCCGTGAGGCGAGGATCACAAGCTAGCGGAGGACCAGTCGAGTACGGCAGTCAAATCACACAGCTTCAAGGATGGGCAATCCATCGAGAGCCCGCACACCACTGGAGCTTTGATTACTGCGTCGTCCAGAATCGCGCCGAACGAAAGCAAGGAACGAAACGCTGCACAATTGCGTTTACGACTCTGTTTGATCGGGACCACATCGACCGCATCGGCAGAACGGCCGAACGCTTCACAGGTCAGACGAGGAACGGACGTACGTGATGGCGATTGAGTTCAACCACACGATTATTTGGGCGCGCGACAGAAAAGCCTCGGCGACGTTCATGGCGGAGATGCTCGGCTTGCCGGCGCCGCGACATTGGGGACCGTTCGAGATCGTCACCACCGACAACAACGCCAATCTCGATTTCATGGACAGGCAAGGTGATATCCCCTCGCGGCACTTTGCATTCCTGGTTGGAGAAGCGGAGTTCGACGCGATTTTCGAGCGCATCAAGAAGCGCGGCCTCGACTACTGGGCCGACCCCGCGCAGGCGAAGAAGGGCGAGATCAACCGGCACGACGGCGGGCGCGGGTTGTATTTCGAAGATCCCAACGGTCACCTGCTGGAGATCATCACGCGTCCGTACGGCGCGGGCGGTTGGGAGTCTTGAGGACCAGCGCGCAATTTGCACATCGCCGCCTTGTCCATGACCCCACCAAGTCTCCTGGAGCACGCAACCACAGATACTTTTGAATCCCCGCGTCCGAAATCTGTGAAGGAGGTCTACGATGGATCGCACTGATGGCATGACCGTCAGCGACATCGCCTTCTTCATTGCACTCCTTGCCACAGCCATGGCGATGGCTGCGGCGCTCGCTCATGCGCTCGAATTGCCTAACAAAATCGACATGTCGCGCGAGCACTACTTCATCGTGCAGCGGGTTTACGATGGCTGGAACCGCCTCGCCTATCTGTTGGCCGTCGAACTCGTCGGCATACTGTCCGTGATTTGGTTCTATAGATCAGAGCCGCGCGTCATGTGGCCGGCGCTAGCGGCGCTCGCCTGCCTCGTTGCCGCCCAAGCCGTCTTTTGGATCTGGACCTTTCCTGCCAATCAGGCGACGTCGAATTGGACGACGCAACCTGCCGATTGGGCGCGGTTGCGCAGCGCGTGGGAGTACTCGCATCTCGCCGGCGCCGTCTTTCAAACGCTGGCCATGGCATCGCTGATCGTCGCTGCGCTGCGGCGCCGTACGTATATGGCTGACTGAAGTAGCGGATCGACAAATTTTCCTGTTCGCCGTGTCGGATCGCAGCATGGTCCGGCGTCCTTGGTCCATACGGAAGAACCTCAACGGTCGAAACAGCGCATATGTATGCGTGTCAGCCACCGCATACACCGACGCGTAGCAAGAAGGAATTTGATATGCCGAGCACCGTTCGCTTTCACCGCGTCCTCGCGGTCAAGCCCGAGAAAGTCTATCGCGCCTTCGTCGAACCCGATGCGATCGCCAGCTGGCTGCCACCTTACGGATTCCTGTGCACCGTCCATGAGCTCGACGCCAAGGTCGGCGGCAGCCACCGCATGTCGTTCCGAAACTTCACGACCGGCAAAAGCCATTCCTTCGGCGGCGAGTATCTCGAACTCGTACTCGGCGAGCGGCTTGTATACACGGACCGGTTCGACGACGCGAATTTGCCTAGCGAAATGAAGGTTACCGTCACGCTCTCGGCGGTATCCGTTGGCACCGAGATGTCGATCGAGCAGTCAGGTATTCCCGATATCATCCCGCGCGAAGCCTGCACGCTCGGCTGGCAGCAGTCGTTGCAGAAGCTCGCGATGATGGTGGAGCCCGAGATCGACCAATGACGCGCATGTGACCGCCTCCTGCAACCACGCTCATACAGAGGATATGGAATGGCCGACAACCGCATAACGGTCCAAACGACCATAGACGCGCCCATCGCGCGTGTGTGGCAGGCCTACACCACGCCAGAGGACATCATGCAGTGGAATGCCGCGTCGGACGACTGGCATACGCCGAGCGCCTCCGTCGATCTGCGCGAGGGCGGCGCCTTCTCTTCCCGCATGGAGGCGAAGGATGGCAGCGTGGGATTCGACTTCGCAGGAACCTACACCAGGATCGTGCCTCACAAGCTGATCACCTATGCCTTCGGCGACCGGCAGGCCGAGGTCGAGTTCCTCGGCGGCAAGGATGGCGTAACTGTGCAGGCCACGTTCGATGCCGAGCAGACCCATTCGATCGAGCAGCAGCGCGACGGTTGGCAGGCCATTCTAAATAACTTCAAGCGCCACGTAGAGAAAGGCCACAGCGGCTGACAATCGCAAGCCGAAAGCCGGAGTTGGAGCACCATGCAACAGATTGCTGTCGTCACAATAGGGATTGACGATCTTGCGCGTTCGAAGCGGTTCTACGGCGGGGGCTTCGGCTGGACGCCCGTGTTCGAGAACGCGGAAATCGCCTTCTATCAGATGAATGGACTGATACTGGGCACCTGGCTCAGCGCCAAGTTGGGCGAGGACATGAATCGACCGTCGTCAGGCAACGTCCGTGCAAGTATGGCGCTTGCTCACAATGTCTACGCGAAAGAGGACGTCGAGCCATTGATGAACGCCCTCGTCGCTGCCGGGGGGACGCTGTTGCGGGCCGCGGACGCTCCACCGCATGGTGGCTTCAGAGGCTACGTGGCCGATCCCGATGGGCACGCCTGGGAAATCGCGTGGAACCCTGCTTGGCCCATCGATGAGCAAGGGCATGTGACGTTCAAGGCATAGGGCAGGCAGTTGACAGCGAACGAGCGCTGACGAGACCTAGGACAGGAGCAAAACGATGGCCAACACGATTAAGCCCTACCTCTTCTTTCGCGGGCGCTGCGAGGAGGCGATCGACTATTACAGGAAGACGCTCGGCGCAGAAGTGCAGATGCTGATGCATTTCAAGGACAACCCGGATCATTTGCCAAACGATGCCTTGCCAGGGGGGCTCGGCGAAAGGGTGATGCACGGCGAGATCCGCGTTGCCAGCGTCGACATCATGCTGTCGGACGGCATGAAAAGCGGTCCGCTCGACTTCTCCTGCATGTCGCTGGCTCTCAGCGTCGACGATCCGGCGGAGGTCGACCGGATCTGCAACGCGCTCGCCGCGGACGGGAAGATGCAGATGCCGATCGGCCCGACCTTCTTTGCAGAGCGTTTCGGCGCCGTCGAGGATAAATTCGGCGTATCGTGGATGGTGATCACGCCGAAGGCAGGCGGGGTACAGAATTGAAACTGGTCGGCGGCCCGGCGACAGCGCCTAAGCCTGCCGGACCATGGAACTTGCGTGCGCCCAGGGCGTTCACAGAGTTCACCGATCCCTGACGAAGGATTTCGCGATGCATCTCTTGTGTAGGAACACTGTCAAAGATTACGCCGCGTGGCGGAAGATATTCGACGCGGACGCCGAGGCGCACAGGGAAGCCGGGCTCCTGTTGGAACGAATTTGGCGCGACAGCGACGCGCCCGACACCGTCTTTTTCATCTTCGAAGTTCGCGATCAGGCGAAGGCGAAAGCATTTATCGACGCGCCGGACGCAAACCAGCATGCTGAACGGGCCGGCGTGACAGACGGTGCGTTTCACTTTCTGGATGAGGCGCCGGGTTGCTGATTGGCTTATCACAAGTTATTCAAGGCGAACGAATCGCGCGCGTTCAACATGCGCGACGGCGCAATCGACGAGCCAACGTCGGCGTTGCTCGGTTGACAGGCAATCACTTCTCTACAGCCAACCGAATGGCTTCGAATTCGGTGATGCCCTCATCTTGCCTATAAAGCGCAATCGAGTGAGGCGTCGGTGTGCGCGGTCACGTCACCTCGCGTCCGCGGCGGCGAAATGCGCCAACTGATCACGGTAAGCCTTCTGAAAGGCCGGACGTTTGCAACTGCGCGCAACATAGGCTTTGAGAGCACTGTGATCCTCGAGCGCGCCCAGATCACTGGGCAAGCGCAGTACGTCGGTCATGATGACGTCCGCAACAGTGAAGCGCGATGCCGCGAGCCATTCCCGCCCTCGCAAGACCGCTTCCAACCGGTCGAAGCGTTGCTTCATCCAGCCAGCGAGAGGATTTTCCGCCGGTGCGGACATATTGATGAACCACCAGGGCACGGTGACCATCTCGACTGAATTCAGCGCGGCAACGAACCATTGCAGCGTCTCGGCCTTGTCTCGGCGCTCGCTGGGCATCAGCACCTCGCTCTTCTCTGCCAGATGCAGCAGGCACGCACCGCTCTCGAACATCTGTACGTCGCCATCGGCGAGAAACGGAACTTGGCCAAACGGCTGCTGGTCGAGATGATTGGTCTCTCGTCCCTTGAATGCAACAGTACGTACCGTGTAGGGCAAATCCGCCTCTTCGCAGGCCCACCTCAACCGCAAATCACGCACGTATCCGCGGGGCATTTCAGGCACCCAGTCAAGGGTCCAGATCGTTACGGGCTCTTGTGTCATGCCGTCTCCTCAACTTTTCCGCACTTCCGCTAGGCTGTCGAGCTGGCTGCGGATGTGTGCGGCCTCGGCTGGCGTGTTGGCGAGCGCGATGGCGCGGTCGAAAGCTGTGCGCGCCTCCCCGTGGCGGCCAAGTTCTTTCAGGAACGCTCCGCGCGCGCCATGGAAATAGAAGTAACTGTTCAGCTTCTCAGCCAGCGGCTCGATCATGGCGAGCGCGTCCGCGGGACCACGCGACCGGGACACGGCCACGGCGCGATTGAGCGTGACAACGGGCGAGGGCTGCATCCTTTCGAGTGTGTCGTAGAGCTGGTCGATTTGCGCCCAATCCGTTTCGGCGAATGTGAGCGCACGGGCATGAAGTGCGGCGATGGCAGCCTGAACCTGGTAGGGACCGGGACGACGATGGCGGAGCGCCTTGTCGACAAGGGCGAGACCCTCGGCAATCATCCGCCGATCCCACTTCGTGCGGTCTTGATCTTCGAGAAGGACGGCAGCGCCGTCGGCATCGAAGCGGGCGGCCGCACGCGCATGCTGCAACAGCATGATGGCCGTGAGCCCCATGATCTCTGGCTCGCTCGGAAACAGTCGGTGCAGCAGCCGGCAGAGGCGAAGCGCCTCTTCACAAAGCGGCGCCTTGGCGCCGTGCTCGACCACGCTCGTTGTGTACCCCTCGTTGAAGACGAGGTAGACCATCGCAGCGACTGCCGCAAGCCGCTCGCTTCGCTCGACCGCGCCTGGGGCCTCGAAAGGCACATGTGCACCTGCAATCTTCGATTTCGCGCGGGTTATGCGCTGCTCCATCGCCGCTTCGCTGACAAGAAATGCGCGCGCGATCTGGGGTACGGTGAGACCCGAGACGATGCGCAAGGCGAGTGCGATCTGCTGCGTCGATGGCAGCTCCGGATGGCAACAGACGAACAGCAACCGCAGGATGTCGTCACGGTAGTCGGCCTCGTCGAGACGCTGCACCTCGATGGCTTCGGCGTCCGAGAGATCTGAGATCACATCCTCCGGCGGCAGTGGCCGCAGACGGCTCTCCTTGCGCAGTGTGTCTATGCCGGCGTTCCGGGCGACCATGATCAGCCACGCGACCGCATCACGCGGTGGTCCGTTCTTGGGCCAGCTCTTTAGCGCGCGCAGACAAGCTTCCTGAAATGCTTCCTCGGCCGCATCGAGATCGCGAATATTGCGCAGAAGCGCCGCCATGGCTTGTGGCCGTGCAGCAGCGATCACTGAGCCGATCCAGTCGTGCGGGTTCACGATGCAGCGGCTCCCGCAAAGAGCACGCCGACTGGTCGGATCTCGTAGGCTCCACCCGGATTAACAGCGCCGAGCTCGCGCGCGAACGCCAGCGCCTCGTCGAGCGACGCGCAGTCGATGATGTAGAAACCGAGGAGTTGCTCCTTGGTCTCGGCGAAGGGGCCGTCGATCACAAGAGCCGGCTCGCGATCCTTGCGGAGCGTCGTCGCAGCTGTGGTCGGCAGGAGGCGCGCGACTGGCCCGAGCTTGTGCTTGTGTTTCTCCATGATGGAGCCGAGTTTGGTCATGACAGCGTCGTCATGCTCCTTGGACCACGCGCAGGTGACGTTCTCATCCTGATAACAAAGTATGGCGTATTGCATTGCGTCATTCCTTGTTTCGCGCGCTATCACCTGTTGCTGTTCTGTGCAGCTTCGGCCATGAGGCGTTCCTCTTGTTCCCTCAGCTCCGGCGTGAACTCCGCACCGAAGTCGGCGGCCTCGAAGATCGGCCGGATCTCGACCTCGGTCACCTCATGATGGGGGTTCGGGCACCGCTTCAGCCACGCGACGGCTTCTTCCATGTCCCGGACCTTCCACAGCCAATAGCCGGCGATCAGTTCCTTCGTCTCGGTGAACGGGCCGTCGATGACGGTACGGTCCGTACCCGAAAAACGTACGCGCTTGCCCTTGGAGGTCGGATGCAGACCTTCGCCGGCCAGCATGACGCCAGCCTTCACCAACTCCTCGTTGTAATTGCCCATGGCAGTGAGCAGTTCCGTGTCGGGCATCTCGCCGGCTTCCGAAGCCTTGCTTGCCTTGACGATGACCATGACTTTCATGATTGGCTCCTTGCCGTTCGGAGATTCGAATACGGCCGTACCGTTAGACGGAACGGCGCTTATGATAGAATGACGTTGCAATCGCATCGTGGCCGACATCGGCCACAAAAAAGAATTCTAGGACGTCGTCTGCGATCGTGGCCACGATGCAATAAATTATCGGAAAGTCAGTAACTTAGATGATGAGGACAGAGCCGCGCTAGCGGATCTGTCCACGAGCGCGTTCCACCCCTAACGGGGGTGGCTGGCGAGCGCTTGTGTGCAGCCGAAGTCAGCCATAGGCCAAGTGCTATCGGAGTCTACCACCGGACACGCGAAAGGTTGCGGCATCCCAAAAGCGGTCATTCGCACCGCCGCAGTCGGCGACGTGAGAAGCGCCGCCGACCGTGTACGCTTTCTGAGGCACAGTGTCAGAGTTTCAAATGTCGATCTTCTCGGGGTCTCGATCGCATCTTCGACTTCGGTGCCGAGGTAGCACACGGTGCTTTCGATCTCGAATGCCCGAGCAGGAGTTGCACAGCTCGGAGGTTTTCCGGTTCGCCCGTAGATCAGCACCGCCTTGGTCCACCGCAACGAATGGGTGTCGAACTTCGCGGTCGAGAGCGATGGTCGCCACCCACTCCTGCACCGGCCGGCATACTGCCGTGTCGTTAGTCCGCCTGTGTCGCTCTCGACCCGGCGAAGAGGAAGATGCTCGCGTTAGCGCTTGACGGTCGCGTGGCTCTGGCCCTGTTCCATGGCATGTCTGCTTGGTTGAGTGACAGACCAAATTGCGCCTTTGATTGTCCAACCGACTGATCTGAAGACCCGGAATCGAACCAGTTCTTCGCTGGGTTGGTGGCCAGCCGACGATCCTGGTCCAAATCACACACGTTCCCTATCAATGGAAATCCCGTGAGCTGGGAAGAATGCGAACGTTGCGGGGATGTTGTGGATTGAGGAACTCGTCGGCGGACGCCAACTCGATCGGTGTCGAACCAGCCTCGGAGAGCCGTCCCAGCTCGGACGTGCGGTCGTGGATACGCACGGCCATGAGGTGAACGACGCCTTCCGGACTCTTCTGCATGTGTCCCTCGACCAGCATCAGCCGCGCGCCCATCACCTCGCGGCGAAACTTCTCAAATTGGCGCGCCCACAGCACGATGTTGACGACGCCGGTCTCGTCCTCGATCGTGATGAAAATGGCATTGCCCTTGCCGGGTCGCTGGCGGACCAGCACGACGCCGGCTACGCGCACCCTCGCGCCATCGGCCCGCCCGCTGGCCTCCCGGCAGGTCGCAACGCCCTCGCTCTCGAACAGCGTGCGCAGGCATCCCATCGGGTGTCCCTTGAGCGATAGGCGGGCAGTCTGATAGTCGGCCGCAACGTGCTCCGGCAGGGTCATGGCCGGCAGATGCGCATCCGGCTCCTCGGCTAGCTCGCGTTCACGCGCCGCTGCGAACAGTGGCAGGGTCTCAGCATCGGGAATGCGGCGTGCGGCCCAGAGTGCGTCGCGCCGGTCGATGTGCATGGACTGGAAGCAATCGGCATCGGACAAGATGCGCAGCGCCCGCTGCGGCAGACGCGTGCGCGCGGCCAGCTGATCGACGCCGGTATAGCCATTGCCGCGCGCTTCGATCAGCGCGCGCGCCCACGCCTCTTGCATACCGTCGATCTGCCGGAAGCCGAGACGTAGCGCGGCGTGGCTGTCGCTACCACGACACAGCGTGTTGTCCCAGGCGCTCATGTTGACATCGACCGGATAGACTTCGACGCCGTGCTCGCGCACGTCGCGCACGATCTGGGCCGGCGCGTAGAAGCCCATCGGTTGCGCGTTGAGTAGAGCGCAGGCAAATGCCGCCGGATAGCGGCACTTGAGAAACGACGATACGTAGACGAGCCGCGCGAACGAGGCCGCGTGGCTTTCGGGAAACCCATACTCTCCGAAGCCCTTGATCTGCTCGAAGCAGCGTTCGGCAAACTCGCGCGCATAGCCGCGCGCCGCCATGCGCTCGACCAGCATCGCCTCGAACTTGTGGATGGTGCCGACATGCCGAAACGTCGCCATGGCGCTACGGAGCTGATTGGCCTCGGCATCGGTGAACTCCGCGGCCACCATGGCGATCTGCATCGCCTGCTCCTGGAACAGCGGCACACCCTTGGTGCGCGACAGGATCGCCTTCAGCTCATCGGGATCGTGGGGCGGGGCAGGCGAGGGATAATGCTCGGGCTCGAGGCCAGCGCGCCGCCTCAGATAGGGATGCACCATGTCACCCTGGATCGGGCCCGGACGCACGATCGCGACCTGGATCACGAGGTCGTAGAATTCCCTGGGCTTCAGGCGCGGCAGCATGTTGATCTGCGCCCGGCTCTCGACCTGGAACACACCGATCGAGTCACCCTTTTGCAGCATCTCGTAAACATCAGACTGCTCGGCCGGAATGGAGGCGAGATCATAATCGACATGCTCGTGTTCGCGTATCAGATCGAGCGCCTTGCGAATGCAGGTCAACATCCCGAGCGCCAGCACGTCGACCTTCATGAGCCCGAGAGTGTCGATATCGTCCTTGTCCCACTCGATGAAGGTGCGCTCTGCCATGGCGGCATTGCCGATGGGAACGATGTCGTCGAGACGGCCGCGCGTCAGGACGAACCCGCCGACATGCTGGGACAGATGACGCGGAAAGCCGAGGATGCGAGTGGCGAGCGCGACCGCACGCTGGATGACGGGATTGGCGGGATCGAGCCCGGCTTGCTCGACCTGCTTCTGTGTGATCTCAGACCCCCAGCTCCCCCATTGCGTTCCGGCAATACGTGCCGTGATGTCCTCCGAGAGGCCCAGTACCTTGCCGACTTCGCGAATGGCGCTGCGTGGCCGATAGCGGATCACCGTCGCGACGAGACCAGCGCGCTCGCGCCCATAGCGGCTATAGATGTGCCGGATGACCTCCTCGCGCCGCTCGTGCTCGAAATCGACGTCGATGTCCGGCGGCTCGCGCCGCTCCGACGAGATGAAGCGGGCGAACAGCAGATTGCTCGTCGCTGGATCGACCGAGGTGATGCCGAGCACGAAACAGACGGCGGAATTGGCCGCAGAGCCGCGCCCCTGACAGAGAATGCCCTGCTCGCGGGCGTAGGCGACGATGTCGTGAATGGTGAGGAAATACGGCGCATAATCTAGATTGGCGATGAGTGAGAGTTCATGACGGAGCTGAGCCTCGACCTTCGGCGGAATGGCGCCGCGATAACAGATGCGAGCCTTCTCCCAGGTCAGATACTCAAGCCAGCCCTGCGGCGTCCACCCGCTGGGAACCGGCTCGTCCGGATACTCATACTTGAGATCTCCGAGGGAGAACGAGACGCGACCGAGAAGCTCCTGCGTCGCAGCGATCGCGGCCGGCGCGTCGCGGAAAAGTTGCGCCATCTCTGCGTTTGACTTGAGATACCGCTCGGCGTTCGCCTCCAGACGTCGCCCGGCCTGTTCAAGCGAGATCCCTTCGCGGATGCACGTCAGCACATCCTGCACGGGGCGCTGTGACGGCATGTCATAGAGCACATCATTCGTGGCGATGAGAGGAATGCCAGCTTCGTGCGAAAACGCCTTGAGTTGGGCGAGGCGGCACGCATCGTTGCTCCCGAGAGGCATGGAGGCCGCGATCCACAGACGCCCGCGCGCCGCCTCCGCGATCGGCGCCAGCCGCGCCGCAAAGTCTCCGATCTCTGCCGGCGGGATGGCGATCAGTAGCAGCCCCTTCGTCTCCTTCAGGAGATCGTCTGCGATGAGACGGCAACTCCCCTTGTCCGCCGCCCTTTTGCCTCGCGTCAGAAGACGACATAGACGGCCCCAACCTTCGCGGTTGCTCGGATAGGCGGCGATATCCGGTGTGCCGTCCGCGAACACGAGCCGGGTGCCCACCGCCAGCCGGAATGTTGCGGCACGCGCTTTGATGCGCTCGCAGAAGCCGCCCCAGTCGCCCCCCTGTGTGCGCTCGACCCAGGCATACTCCCCTGGCCCCGAGCCATCCCGCACCTTCTGTGGCGAGGGCAGCCCGTCCCGGCGCAGGTCTTTGAGCGCGCTATAAGCCCTGACGACGCCCGCGACGGTGTTGTGGTCGGCAATTCCGATGCCGGCATGACCAAGCAGCAGAGCTCGCGCTACCATGTCCTCGGGGTGCGAAGCCCCGCGCAGGAACGAGAAGTTGGTCGCGGCGATCAATTCGGCATAAGGCGTCATGGAAAAAACCCGTGCAGGAACCATGTCCCCTGCGTTGGGACGGACGTGGCGTGTGATCGGAACATCCAGAAGCGGCGCCCCTCCGCCGTCTCGATGCGGAAATAGTCCCGCGTGCCGAAGCCGGTCGCTGGTCGCCACCATTCCTCGGCGATGCGCTCCGGCCCTTCTGCGCGAACAACGTCATGAACCTTGCGCCGCCAGCGGAACCGCTCCGGGGCTGCCCCGCGCGGGCTGGATAGGATCTCGATCGGATGCGGCTTCGGGAAAAGAGTGAACGGCCGCAGCGGAAGCCCCTCGTCGTTTTGCAGAGAGCGCGGCGCGGCAACTCGCTCATCGCAAGCGCGATGCAGGATCTGCGCCCGTTCTGGAACATGCGTGTCCGCGGTCGCGAGCCGCACCACACGCTCGCGGCCGAACATCGCCGCAAGCCGGTCGCACAGCGCCGATATGCGGTCGTTGCCCTCCTCGCGGGCATCGAGATTCGTCTGGCGAAAGTGGCATTCTTGCGCGTGCCCCACCTCGAAGCGAATGAGGTCGAAGCCGAAGCCCGGATCGAGCGGATCGGCGATGGCTTCCAGGCGATCGCGGTACAATCTCAGGAGTATGACCGGATCGCGCATCGGACGGCTCGTCTCGATGGGGATCCGCCGGATTGCGCCGTCGGTGCGAAAAAGACTCGCTTTGAACCTGCGCCCGCCCTCGCCGCGCGCCTCAAGCTCCTGGCAGGTGCGCCGGACAAGTTCGGCGAGAACGAGTTCAATGGCGTCGTGGCTCACGAGCGGCTCGGGACATCTGTGATCGAAAACGAACGGCGCGATCATGCGGCGCGGCGTGATGCGTCGATCCTCCTCACCGAGAGTGCGCGCCAGCTTGGTCGTGAATGCCGGGCTGAAGCGTGCGGTAAAGAGCACGGAGGGACGATCGGCGACATCGCCGATCGTCTTGAGGCCGGCGCGGCGCAAGGCAAGAGCATCCTCCGGTCCGCATTCCAATGCCGCAACCGGCAGGTCACGGAGGGCGCGGTCGTTATGGACACAGTCGACCTCTCCATGACCGAAACGTGCCAAGGCTCGTGCCATATCCGGCGTTGCGGCAATTGCAAGCCTGCACTGCGATACGCCGTGCGCATGGAGCGCACGCCGCAAACGCGCGGCAAGCTTGTCCTCGCCGCCGAAGAGATGCACGCATCCGGTGATGTCGAGGGTGAGCCCATCGGGCTCTTCGAGCGCGACAGATGGTGTGAACGATGTCGCAAGTTCGGCAAGCTCATCCAGGAAGACGCGGTCGGCGCGATGGTTCTGCGGGATGGCGCGCAGAGCCGGAACGCGTGCGCGCGCATCGGTGAGAGCCATTCCCGGCCGCAAGCCGGTGTTCTGCGCCCGCGCAGACACGGCGCTGAGCCGAGCGCCCCCGGTTGATCTTTCGACGAAGACGAGGCCTCCGTTGCCAGCCTCGTTCTCCGTCTCACCGGAATGATCACGCTGCCAGCGGTCGGCCGCCAGATAGGGCAGCCAGAGGCTCAGATAGCGTCTCGATGAACGTACGTTGCTCACGATTCCACTCGACGACATGGTGTTGTCCGGGACGGCCGTATGAATGCTTCAGGAGGGTCACGTCGAACGCCGGCCTGTCACCCGTCCGCGATCGGACCCCGCTCACGTGCCACCGGACACTTGCCGCAGTCGGCGTGCGGACATCCGCGTGCTGAATCAAGACAACCGGAACGCCCGATTTCTCGGCCGCGAGCTTTAGCCGCCGGCTGGCCGTGAAATCGACAGCCGCCGTCGTCTCGATGATGACGGCGCCCAAAGCCGGGCAACGGGCTCCTTCGAGGCCGGCGCGCAAGACGTCGAGGGGCGTGCGCAGGTGCGCGAGGATGAGACGGCCGGGATCCATATCGAATGCCGCCAAGCCGGGGGCATATAGCGCGCCGGCTTCGATCGCGGCAGCATCCTGGCGAACCCAGAGCAACGAGCCTTCTGCGCCTGCCGCACCTTCCCTGTCAGCTCGGGGAAGCATCTGCGTGAGGACCGCCAATGCAAAGCCCGTCGCAGCGCCGGCATGACCAGGCGCCGCAACGATTTCGTGCAAGACAGTGGCCGGTCGCATAAATGAGATGGAGGGCATGGATGACACGAGAGACAAACCCAGAAAATGTTCTTCGTTTGTTCTAATGTGTTTACGTGCTGCTGTCCACCCTCACCTGCGTTGAATGTCTCCTTTGACCCATGACGTCGGATCGACTGGTGCCTGTGGGCGGAATGCCCAGAAAGCGACGGTCTCGGGGAGTCTCGGCCGCCGCACCACTTCACTCAGTCAATGTCGGATGTATGGCGCGGTGCAGCCAAGGACGAGAACCAGCATCCCCCTGCGTGTCACTGGATAAGACAATGACTGCTTTCTCTGCACAGTCACCGTGGGCGTGACACGGAACGACGAAAGTGACCCGTTACCGACCTCTGATGCATGCGGCCCTCGCGACGCAGTAGTTGCCTGAGTCCCCCATGCGCGACTCATTTGGCCACACTCCTTCGTCCCCACGGTCACCTGAGGCGGCTAGGCGGGCAGACAGCGAGGGCTGCTGCTGCCGGCCAATGTCAGACTGCCAATTCGGGGATTGAGCAACCGTCTTGGGCAGCAAGGCAATCTGCTGTAGATCTGGACATGCCGGTGTATACTGGGCCCCAAATTTCGGTGTCATGGACGAAACGTCGGGCATGTTGACCAACAATCCCTTTGCTGAGCTTTCGGCGTCCGTATCGCCCGCCATCATGCAGACTTACGTCGTCGTAATGGCGCTCTTGGTCGTGGCCGGCACGTTGTTCGATATGGTCCACAAAAGGAGTGCCAAGTACTTCTTCGACAACTGGCGGACCTCCAATACCAAGGCGAAGAAGCGGATCTCTGGCGGAGACAAGATTTCCATCGCCGTGCAGACCGCCCTCGTCGACGTCTTGGCGTCAGGCGAATTCTGCAACACGTGGCGCAAGTTCGCGCATCTGCTGGGGATGTATGGCTTTGTGATCTACGTCGTGACGACGGCGATCATGGTCTTCGCCTATCCGACGCCAGCAACGCCGACGCCTCCTGTGCTCGCAGCGTTGTGGTACATTGGCGCTCTAATGGTTTGCCTCGGCGGCTACTGGTTCTGGTTCTTCATCCGGGTGGACGTGGCCGCAGAAGGCAACTCGCCGTTTCGCTTCGTGCAAGCCGACTTGTTCATCGTCTCGCTGGTTCTCAGCACATCCTTCGCCCTGCTCTGGGCTTGGCTGCAGGCAGCGCACAACCCCTGGTCGATGTTTTTCCTCGGGCTCTATCTCATCGCCACCACGGTGCTGTTTGCTTCGATTCCGTGGTCGAAGTTCTCGCACATGTTCTTCAAGCCTGCCGCGGCCTTCGAGAAGAGAATGTCCGAGGCCAACGGCACCCGCAGCAATTTACCAGCTCCCGCCGATGCGCCCGAGAGGTTTGGCAGCATTGCCAAGCATACCCATCATTACTGATCGGCCTGACACCGGTCGTCTCTGGAGGAAATAAGGGGCCATCATGCCTACCTTCGTCTATATGACGCGTTGCGACGGCTGTGGACACTGCGTCGATATCTGCCCGTCCGACATCATGCACATCGACAAGACCTACCGCCGTGCGCTCAACATCGAGCCCAATATGTGCTGGGAGTGCTACTCCTGCGTAAAGGCCTGCCCGCAGTTCGCAATCGACTGCCGCGGCTACGCCGATTTCGCGCCGCTCGGCCACAGCGTGCGTGTGCGACGCGAGGAGGAGAAGGGGACAGTCTCGTGGAAGATCAAGTTTCGCGACGGCCGCGAGAAGAACTTCGTCTCCCCGATCAGGACGACGCCGTGGGGATCGATCCCGTCGCCGGCCGAGCTCGCCCCGCCCACCGCCGAGATGCTGAAGTCCCAGCACCTTGCGCATGAGCCCGACGCCCTCAACGTTCCCGCGCTGCCGGCACTGAAGCCCAATCAGCTCAAGCCAGGATTGCTATGATGCGCCGTCGCAGGACCGTCTACGTGGATGCCGACGTCCTTGTCGTCGGCGGCGGCATGGGTGGGTGCGGAGCCACCTACGAATCCAGGTATTGGGGCCGCGACCTCAAGATCGTGTGCGTCGAGAAGGCGAACATCGAGCGCAGCGGCGCAGTTGCGCAAGGGCTGTATGCCATCAATTGCTACATGGGCATGCAGTGGAACGAGAACCAGCCCGAGGATCACGTCCGCTATGCGCGCACAGACTTGATGGGCCTGGTTCGCGAGGACCTTGGCTACGATATTGCCCGGCACGTCGACTCCACTGTGCACAAGTTCGAGGAGTGGGGCCTGCCGATCATGCGCGACCCCAAGACCGGGAGGTACCAGCGCGAAGGCAAGTGGCAGATCATGATCCACGGCGAGAGCTACAAACCCATCGTCGCGGAGGCCGCGCGTAAGGTCGCTAACGAAGTCTACAACCGCATCATGGTGACGCATCTGCTGATGGACAGATCGCGCAGGCGGGTCGCGGGCGCGATCGGCTTTAACGTGCGCACCGGTGATTTCCATGTCTTCCGCGCCAAGGCGGTGATCGTCGCCGCTGGCGGCGCCTCGCACATCTTCAAACCGCGCGCAGTCGGCGAGGGCATGGGCCGCACGTGGTATGCGCCCTGGAGCAGTGCGTCGGCTTATGCGTTGCCGATCCTTGTCGGCGCCAAGATGACGCAGATGGAGAACAGGATCGTCCTCACGCGCTTCAAGGATGGCTACGGTCCGGTCGGCGCCTACTTCCTGCACTTAAAGACCTACACGCAGAACGCCTACGGTGAAGACTACGAGTCGAAGTGGTACGACGACACCAAGGCTCTTGTCGGCAACTATATCGACCAGCACCCCGTCCCGACCTGCCTGCGTAACCACGCCATTCTCAAGGAGATCGCAGCGGGCCGCGGCCCCATTCGCATGGTAACCAAGGAAGCCTTCCAAGATCCGCACAAGGAGGCAATTGGCTGGGAGAACTTCCTCGGCATGACGATCGGCCAGGCGGTGGTGTGGGCGTCGCAGAACATCGATCCCAAGTTTACAAATCCCGAACTCACGACCTCGGAGCCCTACGTCATGGGCTCGCACGCAACCTGCTCGGGCGCCTGGGCGAGCGGTCCGGAAGACTATGCGCCCGCGGAGTACCAGTGGGGCTACAACCGCATGATGACGGTGGAGGGCCTGTTCGGGGCCGGCGATACCATCGGCGGCACGGCCCACAAGTTCTCGTCGGGCTCGTTCACCGAGGGCCGCATCGCCGCCAAGGCGGCGGTCAAATACGTGACGGAAAAGGGCCGGGACCAGCCCCAGGTCAGCGACGCGGAAATCGAAGACCTCAAGAAGGCCGTCTACAAGCCGCTGGAGCACTACCAGATCTATCGCAACGAGATCGTCGCCGGCACAGTGTCGCCGAGCTATATTCTGCCGATCCACGCGCTGCAGCGTCTCCAGAAGATCATGGACGAGTACGTGGGCGGCATCAGCGCCAACTACATTACGAACGGGCCGCTGCTCACCCGAGGGCTTGAGCTGTTGGGAATGCTGAAGGAGGACGTCGCCAGCCTCGGCGCGGAGGACTTGCATCAGCTGCAGCGCGCCTGGGAGCTGCAGCACCGGTTGCTGGCTTCCGAATGCGTCACGCAGCACACGCTATTCCGCAAGGAAACGCGGTGGCCGGGCTATTACTACCGGGGGGACTATCCGAAGCTGGACGACAAGGATTGGCACTGCTTCACCCTTTCCCGCTACGACAGGGATTTGGGGAAGTGGGAGCTGGAAACGGCCCCCGTCTATCACATCGTGAGCTAGTTGCTCGGCTGCTGGAACGGCCGGTAATCTAGGGAACCTCTGAATAGC
>JRYH01001536.1_pt1 | contig 89035 bp, 67 predicted proteins | sample 235351 | NCBI WGS metagenome assembly JRYH01 (sample SAMN03074221, study PRJNA261480) | activated sludge metagenome | biome: Wastewater Treatment Plant; feature: Wastewater; material: Activated sludge; isolation source: activated biomass of a wastewater treatment plant treating wastewater... ... | reverse complement strand
GATGCCGGCGAGCGTGACGCCGTGCTCGGTGTTGCCCCGCACGAGGTCGCCGCTGACCTGGGAGACGCTGCCGGTGAGGTGGGTAACAGCGAGGTGACCCGCGGCGAGCGCGACGGCGTTGACGAACCCGGCGATCGCGGTGAGCATGGCCCCGCCGGCAAAGACCCAGAGGGGGGGACGGTGGAGCGAGGCGTGGGTGACCATGGAGGGCTTGCTCAGGGGGGGGACGCGTCAGGACGGGGGAGGGTTTGCGCCGGTGGAGTTTTCATCGACCAACGCGCGAAGCCGCTCGAGGGTCTCGGGGCTGACATGGTGCTCGATGCCCTCGGCGTCGGTGGCGGCGGTGGCGGGGTCGACGCCGATCGAGAGCAGGAAGCGGTAGACGATCTCGTGCCGGTCCTTGCAGTGGCGGGCGAGGCGGCGGCCCTTCTGGGTGAGTTCAACGGGCTTGTACGGGGCGGTGGAGACGAGCCCCTCCTTCTCCAGCCGCTGAACGATGCGGATGACCGTGACATGGGTGACGCCGAACCGGTCGGCAAGGTCGGTCACCCGGCAGACCCCGGCGGCGTCGAGAAGGTCGGCGACGGCCTCGACATAGTCCTCGGCGGTCTCGGCCGCGTGATCGCGGCGGGTCCGCTCGTGGGCGGTGGCGTTGTCGGGCTCGGGCACCATGGCGGAGTCTACGCCCAGGGTTCTTTGACCCCGCCCGGCCGGGGTCGGTGGCCCGATTCCCGGCGGGGGCGGAGAGCGACGGGATCGGAGAGGCCGCGGAGCCGGGGCTGGAATATTATAGAATATTCCCGCCGCACCCCCACCGCCCAGGTCGCCCATGCCGGTCACCCCGAACATCTTCGAGCCGTTCGCTCACCGGGGCGGCACGCTGCGCTGCGGGGGTCTGGGGCTCGAGGAACTGGCGGACCTGCACGGCACGCCGCTGTTCGTGTATTCGGGCGAGGGGATCGAGTCGCGGTTCGGGGCACTCCGCGGGGCGTTCGCGGGGTTGGAACCGGAGATCCACTTCGCCGCGAAGTCGTGCGGGAACATCGAGATCCTGAGGCTGCTGGTGGGGCTCGGCGCGGGGATCGATGTGGTCTCGGGGGGCGAGCTGGAGCGGGCCTGGCTCGCCGGCTGCCCCCTGGAGCGCGTCGCGTTCGCGGGGGTGGGAAAGACCGAGGCGGAGATCCGGGCGGCGTTGAGCGGCGAGCACAGCCCGCTGCGCCGAACGGCGCTGGCGGCGCGGGCTGGGCGGGGCGATCCGGCTGGTCGCGGAACGGTCGGGCTGATCAACATCGAGAGCGTGGAGGAATACGCGCGGGTGGATCGGCTTGCCCGGGAGATGGGAACGCCCGTGCGGGTGGCGGTCCGCGTGAACCCCGATGTGGACGCGGGGACGCACCCCTACACAACCACGGGCAAGCGGCGGAACAAGTTCGGGATCGATCTGGCGACGGCGGAGGCGAAGTACCTCGAGTGGGCGGATCGGGCGGGCCCGACCGGCGCCCGGCCCGTGGGGCTGCATGCGCACATCGGCTCGCCTGTCTACGACCGCGAGCCGTTCGTGCGGGCGGCCGAGACGCTCGTCGGGGCGACCGATCGGCTGCGTGCGGCGGGGGCGCGCGTTGAATTGATCGACATGGGAGGTGGGTGGCCCAGCCCCTACCGGCCCGATCAGGCGCGCGATCTCGGCGCGTTCGCCGCGGCGCTCGAGCCGGTGCTCGGGCCCGAGGCCGGGCGTGGGACGCGGATTCACCTCGAGCCCGGGCGCTCGATCGTGGCGAACGCGGGTGTGTTGCTGACGAGGGTGCAGTATGTGAAGCGGACGGCGGAGCGGCGGTTCGTGATCACGGATGCGGGGATGCAGACGCTGCTGCGACCCGCGTTGTACGGGGCGTTCCACGCGATCTGGCCGGTGCGCGGCGTCGTGGGCCCGTTCGACGCGGGGGCGGAGGCGTGCTGCGTCGAGCCGCCGGCGGATGTGGTCGGCCCGATCTGCGAGACGGGCGACTTCCTCGCCCAGGACCGCCCTTTGCCCGAGGTGAAGAGCGGGGACCTGCTCGCGGTGTTCAGCGCGGGGGCGTACGGGATGTCGATGTCCTCAACCTACAACCAACACCCGAGGCCCGCGGAGGTGCTCGTCGAGCGGGGGAAGGCGAGGCTGATCCGCAGGCGCGAGTCGGCGGCTGACCTGATCGAGCACGAGATCTTCCCGTGACCCGCGGGGGGCGGGGCGGAGTACGCTGTGCGCATGGGAGCGAGGATGGGGCTGGCGTGTGCGTTGCTGCTGGGAAGCCCGGCGATCTCGGCGGACGAGCGGGCGGGGACGCCGCTCGCGGATCCGCGGTTTGACGCGATTCTTGAGCGGGCGGCCGAGCACCGGGTGCAACTGCTTGTCGCGACGGTCGACGACTCGACGACACCCCCGCGGCTCGCGCGGCATGGGTATCGCGTGGACGCGGAGTACTTCTACCCGGCGAGTTCGATCAAGTTGTGCGCCGCGGTGGGCGCGCTGCTTCGTCTCCAGGATCTGGGCGACGCGGGCCTGCCGGTCGATGCGGACACGCCGCTCGTGTTCCACCCGCTGTTCGAGGGCGAGTCGCTCGAAGACCGGGACGAATCGAACCTCGACGGGGGCACGATCACGGTCGCCCACGAGATCCGCAAGCTCTTCATTGTCTCGGACAACCGGGCCTTCAACCGGCTCCTGGGGTTCGTGGGCCGGGACGACCTGAACCGCATGATGTGGGAGGCGGGGCTGGGTTCGGTGCGGGTCTCGCACCGGCTCGGGGTGGGTTTGTCGGCCGAGCAGAACCGGCGCATGCCCCGGGTGGACCTGGTGCTCCCGGACGGATCGGTGCGCACGATCCCCGAACGGCTCAGCACGGTCGAACTCGACAACGAAGGGGTCGCCGGGCTCGAGGTGGGGACCGCGGAGATGGTCGGCGGCGAGCGGCTGGACCGGCCCAAGTCCTTCCTGCGCTCGAACCGTGTCTCGCTTGTTGATCTCCAGGACGCGCTGGTGATGGTCGTGCGGCCCGAGGTCGACCTCGGCAAGAAGGGCTTTGCGCTCACCGAGCGGCACCGCCTGCTGCTGATCGACGCCATGACGCGGCTGCCGCGCGAGTCGCAGAACCCGGTGCACGACGCCGAGAAGTACCCGGACCATTGGGTGAAGTTCCTGCTGCCCGGGCTGCGGCGTGTGTTCGCGGGCGACCGCGTCGGTGAGGTGGGCAAGATCGGGCTGGCGTACGGGTTCACGAGCATGACGACAGGGGTCACGCTGGACGGCGGGCGTCCGTCGGTGTTTCTCGCGGGTGCGATCTACACGAACGCGAACGGCACCCTGAACGACAATGTGTACGAGTATGACGGGGTCGCGTTCCCGTTCTGGGCCGATGTGGGCGAGGTGCTGGCCCGCGTGTGGCTCGGGGGCGGCGAGGAGAAGCCCGAATGAAACGGTCGTTGCAGCGGCGGCTGGCTCGGGGCGGTGGGCTTGCCCTCTCGGCCCTCGGGCTCGCGGGGCTCTCGGCGGGCATGGCGACCTGCCGCTCGGCGGAGCGGGTCGAGGTGGGCCGGGTGATCGAGCGGCAGGGGGATGAGATCATGGTCGCGGGGCGGCTGGTGCGGACCGGCGCGCCGGTGGTGCTCTGGTTCGATCCGGGCGGGTACGACGCGTACCGGGTCGAGCGGCGATTTGTGCCCCAGGAGGAAGCGGGGTGGGATGTCATCAAGGAGGCGATCGGCTCGCCGAATCGCTACAGCCTGCGGCGCGAGGGCCTTGACGACGCGACGCTCGAGCGCGTGCGCGGCGGGGGCTGGACGCTGGAGGATGTCCAGAGCACGGTCGACCAGTTCGTGCTTCATTACGATGTCTGCGGGACGAGCCGGCAGTGCTTCAAAATCCTGCACGACCGGCGGGGCCTGAGCGTGCACTTCCTCCTTGATATCGACGGCACGATCTACCAGACGCTCGATGTCAAGGAGCGAGCCTGGCACGCGACGAAGGCGAACGACCGATCGGTCGGCGTCGAGATCGCCCACATCGGCGCCTACGAGTCGGTCGAGGGCTCGCCGCTGGAGGCGTGGTACGCGCCGGACGCGTCCGGGCCCAGGGTGAACCTGCCCGCCTGGATGGGCGACGGCGGCGTGCGCACGCCGGGGTTCGTGGGCCGCCCCGCGACCCCGACGCCGGCTCGGGGCACGATCAACGGGAACACGCTTGTGCAGCACGACTTCACGCCCGAGCAGTACGACTCGCTGATCAAGCTCACCGCGGCCCTGTGCGCGGTGCTGCCCGAACTCGAGTGCGACTACCCGCGGGGCGAGGACGGCCTTGTGCTGGACCGGGCGATGACGGACGAGGAGTTCTCGGCGTTCAGGGGCGTGCTCGGGCACTGGCATGTGCAGGAGAACAAAGTCGATCCCGGCCCGGCGATGGACTGGGACCGCGTGGTGAACGGGGCGAGGGCGCTGCTCCGGCGGCGCTGAGCCGCACGCGCGATCAGGGGCAGCCCGCGACGAAGGACCCCACGAAAGCCTGGGCGTCGGCCAGGTCGAGCACGGCCAGGGGGAGCGCCAGGTCGGCCAGCGGATCGCCCGCGATGAACGCGGCGACGAACGCCCCGAGGTCGGCGAGGTCGAGCACACCGGTGGGCGGCGCGAGATCGGCCAGGGTGCACCCCGGCCCGCCCAGCGAGCCGTCGGCGCGGAGACGCTGGGCGACGATCAGGTCGTCGAAGCCCGGCGCATCGGCGCGCCAGACCACCCCGAGCCCGTCGCCGAGTTGCGTCAGGGTGATGGCGGCGGCGGGCGTGTCGCCCGAGACCGGCGTGGGGGCGGCGAGCGGGGCGCCCTCGCCGTCGAGGCGATGGACAAGCACCGCGGCATCGCCGGAAGCGGGTGCGGCGCGGCCGACCGCAACGGCGGGGCTGGATGCGAGCCAGGCGGCGTCGAAGGTGGTCAGGGAGTCCGCGGGCTCGATGATCACGCCGTTGTCGCCCCAGAGGCGATCTCCGTCGGCGGTGAGCCGCTGCGACGAGACGGTCTGGGCGCTGAACGGGCCGTCGCGCCAGGCGACGAGCAGGTCGCCTGTGGCCTGGTCGACCCGGGCCCTGGGGTCGAACTGGCGGGAATTGGCGAGCGAGACGCGCTGGCCCTCGATATCAAAGGAGAGCGACGCATCGGGCCCGATGCGCTGCATGAGCAGCGGCGTCGGGATCTCGACCTGCTCGAAGCCCCTTGTCCAGAGAAGGAAGGCGCCGCCGACGCCGTCGGCGAGGGCGACGGGGTCGGTGTGGCGTGACGCGCCGCCGAGCGGCGGGGCGGGGACGGGGCGGATGGAGTCGGGCCAGGCGAGCGAACCATCGGAGAGGATGCGGGTGACCCGGATGGTGCGCCGGTAGGTGGAGGGCGCGATCCAAAACACGAACGCGCCGTCGACGCCGTCGGTCACCATCGCGAGGACCTCGAAATTCGCCCCGACCGAACTGGGGATGTCGGTCGGCGAATCCCACACGGGCTTGCCCGAGGGATCCAGCCGGAACGCGCGGAGGAAATCGAACCCCCGCGCCACAACGAGTGTGTCGCCCCCGGCCAGCGCGAGCAGCCCGCCCATGTTCAGCGCCTGCTCCGCGAGCACGCCGTCGCCCCACGCGGGGGCCCCGTCGGGGCTGACGCGGAGCAGCGGGGTCGCGTCGAGCTGGGCGATCGCCCTGCTCAGCACGGCGTCGGGCCCGCTCGGGGCGAGCGCCGGGGGGAGCACGAACCCGCAGGTCGGGTCGGGCTGCACGGCGAGGCCGTCCGGGGCGAGTTTCAGCCCGGCCCGGTTGACGCGCTGCACGCGGAGGTCGCCCTGGCAGATCGAGTCCTGCCAGGCGACCCAGAGGTCTTCACCCGCGGTGGCGACGACGCTGGGGGCGAAGCCGACGAACGCCTGCATCGGCCCGACGACCAACGGCGCGTCGGCGACCGTCGGCCATTCTGCGTGCGCGGGGTTCATCAGAGCGGACAAGGCGAGCAGAGCGGCGATTCGGGCCTGGGTGTTCGTCGTTGCCATGGCGTTCGGCCTCCTTCTTCCGGGTGCGGGTTCAGTCGCGGTGACCGGGGCATTGTGGGGGCGAACGGCGGGACCGAAATCCCTCTTTAGAGAGGGGGTCCGGGGCGCCGATGGGCCGAGATCGAGGCCACGACGCTCCCGAGAATCCCGAGCCCGGCGAGGGGGAGGCCGAAGGCGAGCATGACGAACGAGAATCCGGCGAGGGCGTCGTGGCTGGTGGCGGCGAGGATCAGGTACGCGAGGTACGCCGCGTAAGCGAGTATGAAGACCGCCCCTTCCCATCGGGCGATTTCTCGGCCGGTGAAGAAGACGGGCAGACAGGCCACCGCGACGGCGGTCATGACGGGCAGGTCGAGCGCGAGCACGCTGGGGGCCACGGGCAGGCCGTTCGGCGCGGCGAGCCCGGCCAGGCCCAGGATGGCCAGGATGTTGAAGATATTGCTCCCGACGACATTGCCGACCGCGATGTCGCGCTGACCCCGGAACGCGGCGACGATGGAGGTCGCGAGTTCCGGGAGCGAGGTCCCGGCGGCGACGATCGTCAGGCCGATGACAAGTTCGCTCACGCCCATCGCCTGGGCGACCCGGACCGCGCCGTCCACGAGCCATCTTGCGCCGAGGACGCAGAGCCCGAGCCCCGCGGCGATCAGGACCAGGGCGAGCCAGAGGCGGGGCGGGCGGGCCGGCGTGACCCCCCGGTCGTACTCGGCCTTGACCTCGGCGCTCTCCCGCCTGGCGCCCCTCACGGCGGCGAGCGTGTACGCGACGATCCCCGCGAAGAGCACCGCGCCGTCGAGCCGGGAGATCTCGCCGTCGACGCAGAGGAGCCAGAGGAGGATCGAGGCGCCGATCATCAGGGGGACATCGACGCGGATGAGCTTGGCGTGGACGACAAGGGGCGTCACGAGCGCGGACAGCCCGAGGATGACAAGGACATTGAACGAGTTGCTGCCGACGACATTGCCCAGGGCGAGGTCGGGCCTGCCCTGGGAGACCGAGCCCAGTGAGACAGCGATCTCCGGTGAACTCGTCCCGAACGACACGACGGTCAGGCCCACGACGAGCGGGGAGACGCCCAGCCTCGTGGCGAGGGCGACGGCGCCGCGGACAAGGGCCTCGGCCCCGATGAGCAGCACCACGAACCCGGCGGCGATGAGAAGCCAGGCGGTCACCTTCATGCTCCGGACATGGGCGGGGCGTGGCTCGCCCGCAAGACGGGCGCGAGCGTGGCGGCGAGCAGATCGCCCATGGACTTCTGCTCGGCCGCGTGGTGGATCAAACCCTGTCGGACCTCGACCTCGATCCCGGCGTAGAGGCGGCCTTCGAAGCGCCCACGGAGGGTGGTGGTCAACCCGTCGTCGGTGCCCTTGTAAGGCTCGTTGAACCGGTGTCGGAGATGCCCGGCCTGCTTCTCGAGCTCCCCCTGCCACGCCGTGCACAAGGCGGATTCAACGCCGTGGTCGGGATCGAACAGCAACGCCGTGTCGAGATCGCGGACGCGACCGTCGAGCACATCGGTGCAGGAGTGGACGCCGACATGGAGCACCGGGCGGCCGGCGCGGACGGCCATCTCGACGATCGACGCGACCTGCGATCGATGCGGGAGGTAGTGCTCATCCAGAATCGCCCGCTTCTCTTCATCGGCCAATTCTCGTGAGAACTCGCTGAACAGCCCGGGCGCGTCCGGTGAGCGGTTGAGATCGACGAGCAGGCGGGTGACGGTGGAGAAAACGAGCGGCGCGGCGAGGCGCGCCGCGACGCGCTGGGCCACCCCGAGCGCGCCGATGTCGAAGCCCCGGTGGGTGCGGAGGACCTCTCCAGCGTCCCGGAAGGCACGACGGAACCGGGGCGGGACCTCACGCCCGCCGTGCTCGCAGGTCAGGAGCAGGAAGACCGGGCCCTCGGCGTCAGGGAACACGGAAGAGCGCTCCGTTCTGGAGGCAATCGGCGAGTTCCGCGTAGACGGTCTGCAGGTCCGCCCGCGTGGGCACCCCCCGCAACGCCCCGCGGATCCGCGACGCGAGCGTCCCCGCGTCGATCATGCGGCGGAGGATCGGCGTAAAGACCGGGTGCCCCGGGAGCGCCTGCTCGAGCAGCGATGCCCACAGATCCGCCGCCCAGACTGAGGGCGCACGCACGCCGAACGCGTCGAGCACCGCCCGCTCACGCAGCCTCGCACGCTCGGCGTCGCGGATGGTCTGCAGGAGCACGGCGTGCAGTGGCGCGGTGTCGGCCCGTTGCTGATCGGCGAGCGGCATCCAGCGTTCCGCGACGATCTGCCGGAGCACCTCAACGATCAGCGCCGTCACGGCGACATCGGCGAGGGGGCACTCCTGGATGTCGATCACGCGGATCTCGATTGCGCCGCGGTCGAACCGGGCCATCCCGCCCCGCGCGTTGGCGAACTCGTGCCGGAGCACGCCCTCGGGGTCGAGCGGGGCAAGGTCGGCATAGAGCCTTCCGAGCACCTCGCGCTCGAACGCGTCTCGCGTGAAAGTCGGCTCGGGGATCACCAGCCCCGCCATCATCGGGACGCGGACCGAGTTGGTGCGGTAGACCTCCATCCTGTGATCCGCTAGAGGCGAGCAGGCGCCGTCCACGATCGGCGTGCTCGCGGTGAGCGCCGGGATGATCGGGAGCAGCAGGCGGACCGCGGCGTAGAGACGCCCGAACTCGTCGTCGTCGGCGAACGGCAGGTTGATATGGGTGCTCTGGAGGTTGCCCCAGCCGTGCCCCCGGCAGCCGAAAATGCGGTCGTAGGTGCGGTATATCTCGGTGTTCTCGTGCGGCCAGAGGCGCGTCTCGCGGTCGGGGTGCATCCAGGGGTGCATCCCCGTGGGCAGGAGGCGTGCGTCGAGCGGCCCGAGCAGGTCGTTGACGCGTCGGACATGGTCCTGGAACGCCTCGGCGAGCCCATCGAGCGTCGCCGCCGGGCGCTGGGTCTTGAATTCCACGACATGCAGGGCGAGCTCGTTGGACCACGAGACGACGCCGCCCTCCCCGTCGGGCTCGACATCAGAGGTCTCCCGCCCCGTCGCGCGTTCGAAGAGGCGATCGCAGATGGGGCGGACCTCGAGCGAGTCGCGATCGACAATCATGTACTCGAGCTCGACACCGAACGCGTCGAACAGGCCGAGCGGGAATGACCAGGCTCCGGGGTTCATCGGGCTTCGAGCTTCCAGAAGAAGTGCTGCATGATCCGGCGGTAGAGCTCGTCGCCGAGCGCGGTGTCCTCGACGCCCTCGTCGATATTCGGGTTGTCGTTGACCTCGATCACCACGGGCTTGCCGCGGACGACCTTGATGTCCACCCCGTACAGGCCCTCGCCCATCAGGTCAGCCGCCCGGACGGCGAGTCGGACCACATCGCGGGGGGCCTTGTCGACGAGCATCGTCTCGGCGCCGCCGGTGTGCACCCCGTCCTCGTCGCGCTTGACGATCTGCCAGTGGTCCTTGGCCATCGTGTACCGGCTCGCGAACAGGGCCTCGCCCCCGAGCACGCCGATGCGCCAGTCGAAGTCCGTCGGCACATACTCCTGCGCGACGAGCAGGTCGGTGCTCTCGAACTGCGCCTCGAGCAACTCGGCGAGGCCCTCCTCGGAGTCGATCCGCTCAACGCCGGCGGAGAACGAGGAATCTGGCTGCTTGATGACGCAGGGAAACCCGATCGCCCGGAGGCCCTCGGCCGCGTTTTCCTTGTTCAGGATCAGTGTCCGCGGTGTCGGGAGGCGGTGGCGGGCGAGCGTCTCGGCGAGGAAGACCTTGTTCGTGCAGCGGACGATCGAGATCGGGTCGTCGATGACCACCATGCCCTCGGCGGCGGCGCGGCGGGCGAACCGGTAGGTGTGGTGGTTCACCTGCGTGGTCTCGCGGATGAACAGCGCGTCGAACTCGGCGATCCGCCCGTAGGCGTCCTTCTCGATCAGCTCGCACTCGATGCCGACACGCTCGCCCGCGGCGACGAACTTCTTGAGCGCGTCCGCGTCGGAGGGCGGCATCGGATCGGCGGGGTTGTGCAGGATCGCGAGGCTGTACTTCGCGGGCGGGGCCTCCTTGCTCTTCCGCGGCGCCCGCTTGAGGTACTTGGCCGCCTGCTCGATCAGGAACGGGCGGTGCGTGTCGGGCACCTCCGCCACGCCGATGACGCGGATGGAGACGAGCCGCCACAGCGTCTCCCGCTCGAACCGCACGCGCAGGAGCGGGGCGGGGAACGCGTTGAAGATCGCGGTGGCCAGGCGGTCGTGCCCTTCGGCCATGTTGTGCCCGAAGTAGATGCTCAACTCGAACGAGTCGGACTTGATCCGCTTGAGGTTCGTCTGGATCAAGTCGTCAAGGTCCTGCGAGGCGAGCTTGACCACCGGCGCGAGCTTGAGGTCCTGGATCGCGGTGATCGAGGGCAACGGGCGGTGCCCCCTCGCCTCGGCGAGCAGGGAAACATAGTACCCCGCGGCCTGGTACTTGAACGAGCGGCACAGGTTGAAGACCTTCCGCCCCGGGCCCTGCGCGAGCGCGGAATCGGTCAGGTACTGGTACGACGACACCAGCTCCATCCCGGGGATCTCGAGCGGCCAGCGCTTGGGGAAGTCGACAACGAGCAGGGGCTTCATGAATTCGGTCTCGCGTGTGCCGCACGATCCTTCGGCTCGATCACCAGCAGGTTCGCGTCGTAGGTCAGAACGCCGAGCATGATCGCGGGCACGAGCCTCGCCATCGACACGACATAGGTCTGCGTCTCGAATCCGGGGTTGTTGGCGAGCGGGTCGGCCACGGTGACCCGTCGCGTGCGCGGGTCGTACCCGTGCAGCACGACGAAGTGCCCCGCCGGGTCTCCCCGGACATCGTCGTAGTCGTCCTTGGGCCCCCATTCGCGGGCGCAGCGGTAGAGATAGGTCGCGCTCAGGCCCGTGAGCACGGGCGCCCCGTCGCGGATGAACCCCGAGATCAGCCGGCTCGTCAGGTCGCGGAAACCCACACGCCCGCCCAGCCTCAGGAACTCGAGATAGGCGTCGGTCGCCACGCGGAACCTCGGGTCACGGCCCGCCTTGACCTCCGCCTGGGCTCGCAGTTTCGACTCGAGCAACTCCGGCTTGGCGTGGCCCTGCTCGTCGAACCAGGTCGGGTCGAAGATCTGGAGGTTGAAAGTGAACAAGGACGCATGGTACCCGCGCGTGAGCGCGTGCACGCCCAGCAGCACGGCGAGCGTGCCCCGGCCCGCCTCCACCGCGTGCAGCATGTGGCTCGACTCAACGACCTGCCCCAGCGTGATCGCGTCGCCCCAGTATCGGTACACGGCGTGCAGGCAGGTCGGCCCGCAGGTCTCGTCGTCCGGCTGCGGGAGGATCTCCAGCGGCAGCACCAGGGGCTGGGAACGCCCCTCGGGGTCGTCGTGATGCTCTGCGGGGTCGCGATGGGGAACCCGACGATCGGCGGACATCGGCCACCTCGTGATTCGCCCCGGGCACGCTCCCGTGCCGATGGAGGCGAGGGATTCTATAGTCAAGCAGTCCAAGGCCCGACGCCGGCGGGCGCCGGGCGGCGCGGGCGGGAGGTGACGATGACGCCCCACGGTGGTTCAACGGCCGAGGGGATCCGTGTCCGCGGCGAGGCGCTGGTGTTCTTCGCGCTCGATATCGGTTTCCAGGTCGATCTTGACCGCGCCGAGCCGCTGGTCCGCGAGGCAACCCGACGCCGCGTTGTCCGCGCCCGTCGGCCCGCGCCGGTCTGGTTCGATTACAGCCCCCCACCGCTCCGCCTGGTGATGGAAGGCGACGCGGTCGCCGTGGGCGAAGGGACGACCGACCCCGCCGCCGAGGTCCTGATCTACGACTTCGGCGCGGCGCTGCTGACCTACCGCATCCCGCTCCCCGATCGCCTCGACGAGCTCCCGGAACTGGGGTGTGCGCTCTACGAACACGCGGCCCTCGAGGCCGATGCGCGGGCGAGAGCATCACGCATCATGGAGGCGATCCGCCCCGCGATCGAGCGGCCCGCGCTCGCGCCCGCGGTGGAGGACTACACCGTCTTCGTGATCTCCGAGTGGGAGCCCGGGCTCAGCCCCGCGGAGATCGTCGATCGGGCCGGCCCGATACTCTCCCGGATGATCGAGGCGGAGCGGACGGACCTCGCGCCCGAGCAGGCCCGCCGGTCGGTCGAGGGGAGGATCTCCTACACCCCGAACGACCTGGCGATCATCGACTGGAACGCGGCGGTGCTCTTCGACGCGAACGCCGAGGATGTTGTCGCCGTGCTCCAGCACGCGAATGTCGAGTTGCTCGAGCTCCGCGTGCTCGACCACGAGCTCGACGCGATCCTGGACCACGCCGACGAGATGCTCGCCGCGATGCTCCGCCGGCGCGTGTGGCCCGGGTTCGCGTCGGGGCGGATGCTGGGGCGGTTCGCCTCCGTGCAGACCGACGCCGCCGTCATGTTCGAGGGCGTCAACAACGCCATCAAACTCCTGGGCAACCAGTACCTCGCCCGCCTCTACCGCCTCGCCGCGGCCCGCCTGGATGTCCCGGCGTGGAACTCGAGCGTCAAACGCAAGCTCGAGGTCACCGAGAGCCTCTACCAGAAGATGTCCGACGCCGCCTCGACGCGTCGGCTCGAGACGCTCGAATGGGTCATCATCGTCCTGATCTTCGTGTCGATCCTCCTGCCGCTCACGCCCTGGTACCACTGAACGCGGAGTCCCGGGTGCATCCGGGCCCGCTCCGCCCGCGATCGGACGAGCGATGCTCAAGGTCGGCGACCAGGCCCCGGACTTTGCGATCCCCGACGCCGACGGGCACACCGTTCGTCTCAGCGACCTGCTCGCCGACGGGCCCGTGGTCGTCGCGTTCTATCCCGCCGATTTCACCCCGGTCTGCACCGCGCAGGCCTGCATGATGCGCGACGAGGCCGCCCGCCTGTCGGAGGCGGGCTACCGCGTGGTGGCGATCAGCCCGCAAGCAAGCGACTCGCACGCCCGCTTCCGGGACCGCTTCGCCCTCGCCCAGATTCTCCTGGCGGACACCGGCCGCGAGGCGATCCGGGCCTTCGGCGTCGCCGGGCCGCTCGGGCTCACACGCCGCGCGACCTTCCTTGTCGATCAGCGCAGCCGGATCGCCGACCGCGTGGTCGCAGACTTTCGCGTCGCGCCCCACAGGCGTCTCATTCAGCGTCTGCACGAGGGGCGTTGATGTCGTCATGGCCCGCGATCGGGCCGGGGCGCCCACGCCGGAGCAAAATGAACAACGCCGGGTCTCCGCACCCGGCGTCGCTTCTGTTCTTCCTGTTTCGACCGCTCAGGCGGCGATGCTGGTCACATGCTCGATGGCGGAAATGACCTGGCGGACCTGGAACGGCTTCTTGAGGAACCCGTCGAACCCGGCCCCGCGGAGGGCGTGGAGCTGCCCATCGGTCAGCTTCCCGCTCATGCCGATCACCCGGGTGAGCTGCGTCGCATCGGAGCGGCGGATCAGGTCGGCGATGTGGTGCCCGTTCCCGCCCTCGAGGTGGACATTGATCAGGACGACATGCGGCCGGATCCGCTCGCAGAGCAGCCCCGCCTCGAAGTTCCCCGTCGCGACATGCACCTCGTACTCGGTCTGCTCGCCCAGGACCCGCTTGAGGATGTCGACCACCTCGCGGTCCTCGTCCACGATCAGCACACGGATGTTCCCGCTCACCACCCCGTCGAGCGGGATCCCGTGCTCCTTCATGAACCTGATCAGCTCGGCCACCGGGATCCGCCGGTCCTTGGACCCCGGGATCCGGTAGCCCTTGAGCTGCCCGGCGTCGAACCACTTGGAGACGGTCCGGGGGGCCACATTGCAAAGCTTGGCGACCTCACCCGTTGTCAGCACATCGCGGTCGAAAGGCATGGTCTCACCTTCTCATTACTCTGACAGGGTGGCCCGATTCCAGACGGTTGATCCCACCACGGCTCAGTCATCGGACCATTCCGGGCCCGGCTTGACGCCGCGGACGCTCACAATCCGCACTTCTTTCACGACCGATCCCCGATCCCCCGCGTTCTCGGCCACCGGTTCAAGTGGGCCCGCCCCCACTACCCCCGATTGACAGCCCGAGGCCCCGGTCGGTAGATTCCCGGGCGATCGGCCTCGGGTGAAGGGGACGGGCCCTCCGGTTGGGATGCCGGACCCCGGGATCCATGCAGAACCCGCACAAGGAAGTTCGCCAGGAACCGACCGCCGCGGCAGACGGATACCCGTCGCGGGCGAACAATGACCCCCATGGGCCGGGCCTCGGCCCGCCACCTCGCGCCGCCCCGCCACCGGGTCGGCACCCCGGGTCGGACCGCACACCGACCCCCGCCGCCCAAGCGTTCCACCAACGCGCCGATAGCAGGAGACCACCGTGCCTCGCGACATCAACCCATCCTCTCGGCCCGGGCTCGTTCTGCGTGGTCTGCTCGGCGCCCTCGCCGGCGTGCTCCCGGCGGCCGGCCTGCTGACCACCCCGGCCCTCGTCTGTTCCGGCGCCGCCGCGCAGGCCGACGCCGAGCGGACCAACGAGGAGTTGCTCGCCAACTTCATCCACTTCATCAAGATCGCCCGGTACGATGTCGCCGCGGGCGAGGCCGGCACGCTGCTCGACAGCGGCATCACCCCCGAGCAGTTCGTCGATCTTGTCGACGCCTCGGGCGAACTCGACCGCTTCCAGTCCTCCGTCGCCCGGGCCCTGCGGGTCGAGGCCGTGCAGGATGTCGCCGCCCGGCTCGACGAGATGTACCGCGCCGGCCGCCTCCAGCGTGCCCGCAACGCCGAGGAGATCACGCGGAACATCGGGCTGCTCTCGGGCACGATGGGCGAGCGCTTGGCCGCACGGTCGCGCCTCATCGCCGCCGGCGAGTACGCCGTTCCCCAGCTGCTCGAATCGCTCATCAGCGGGGGCGACCCCGCCCTCCGGGCCCGCGTGCAGCAGGTGCTGATCGAGTCCGGGCGGCAGTCCGTCGGCCCACTCGCCGAGGCCCTGCCCAACCTCAGCCCCGCCGACCAGGAGCGCGTGCTGAATGTCCTCGCCTCGATACCCTACCGCGCGTCGCTCCCCGCGGTCGTCGGCGTGTTCAACCAGACCGCCTCCAGCGGCGTCCGCGAAGCGGCGGGCAGGGTCATCGCCGCGCTGGGCGCCTCGCCCGACGCCCCCGTCGCCGGGCTCTACGCCGATCTCGCCGAGGGCTACTACGCCCACCTCGACGAACTCACCAGCTTCCCCGGCGAGGAGTTCCAGTTGGGTTGGGACTATGTTGCCGGCATCGGCCTCCAGATGCGCGCCGTCCCCAGCGAGATCTTCCACGAGACCATGTCGATGCGCATGGCCGAGCGGTCGCTCCGGCAGGACCCCTCCTCCGCCGAGACGCTGGCGCTCTGGATCGCCTCGGCCTTCCGCCGCGAGATCAGCGGCGAGGGTGTCCCGGGCGTCAGCCCCATCACCGACCGCGACGCGATGTACTACGCCGTCGCCGCCGGGCCCTCGATCGGGCAGCGCATCCTCGCCCGCGCCCTCGACACCCGCGACACCCCGCTCGCCCGCAAGGCGATCGCCGCGATCGAACGCACCGGCGGCACCGACACCCTCACCGGGGTCGAGGACGGCCGCAGGCCCCTGCTCGAGTCGCTCACCTTCCACTCGCGCCGGGTCCAGCTCGAGACCGCGCTCGCCCTGGCCCGCTCGCAGCCCGCCGAGACCTTCGACGGCGCCGAGCGCGTTGTGCCGATCCTCGCCGCCGCGATCCGCGATGTCGGCGCCCGGTTCGCGGTCGTCCTCACCGGGCCGGACCGCGAGGAATACGACCGGCTCCAGGGCCTGCTCGCGGGCGAGGGCTTTACCGTCCTCCCGCCGGCAGACCGGGGCGTGGCCGACATCGCGGGCCCGATCGCCGAGGCCCCGGGCGTCGATCTCGTCGTCGTTTCCCTGGCGGGCGCCGGCGCGGTCGCCGCCCACGACGAGGCCCGGGCCGAGCCCCGCCTCGCCGCCGCCCCGATGCTCCTGCTCGCCCGCTCAGCGGACATGCTCGACCTCCAGCGCCGGTTCGACCGCGACCGCACGGTGCTCGTGCGCCGCGATGTGATCTCAAGCGACCAGTTCATCGCCTCGATGAACCTGCTCGTCGACCAGGCCGCCGGCGGCCCGATCGCCCCGGACGAGGCCCGCGACTACACCGCCCGCGCCCTCGCGGCGCTGCGGGACCTCGCGGTCGCCCGCAACGAGGTGCTCAGCGTCGAGGACGCCGCGCTCTCGCTGATCGGCGCCCTCGGCGACGCCCGCGGGCAGACGGTCTCCGAGATCGCCGAGGTGCTCGCCCATGTCGGGCAGCCCAGGGCCCAGGTCGCCCTGCTCGACGCGGCCCTCGACGCCTCGGGTGAGTCTCAGGTCGATCTGCTCGGCAAAGTCGCCGATTCCGCCAAGCGGTTCGGGAACATGCTCGAGGAGCGCCAGATCGCCCGCGTCCTCCGCCTCGCGGGCGACGCCGACCTCGCCGTCGCCACCGCCGCGGCCGCCGTGGTCGGGGCCCTCGATCTGCCCAACACCGACCTCGTGCCGCTCATCACCGGGGGCTCGAAGGCCGACGGCGACAGCCGCGCCGGCCGCTGACCGCCCCGGCGAGCCCACGCCCCCGGAACGGCGTCGCCCCGTAGTCGCCGGCTCGGCGGCTCACCCGCCGTCGATCGTTACGCTCTTGAGCAGCCTGCCCCCCGTTTCCCGGATGAACAGGCCCACATTGACCGTCTGCCCCCCCAGCGCCTCGCGCCCGTTCTCGAACGGGAAGGCCTTGACCACGCGCTGACCGGGCCCGATCGCCGTGGGCGCGCTCCGCTGTCGTGCGTACCCGGGGGCGCTGGCGAACACATGCACGAGTTCACGCTCCGTCCCGGTGTTCGTGATCTCGGCGAACACCACCAGCGCCCCGCCCGGCTCATCCTCGAAGCGGTAACCCAGCTCCATCTCGATGTGCTCGAGCCCCACCTCGGCCCGACGCTCGAACCGCATCAGGCCCGAGGTCGTCGGGCTCGTCAACTCGATGTCGACGATCATCGGCCGCACGCCGGATTCGACGCCCGCCGTCGTGCTGATCTCCACCGGCACCCGGTGCTCTCCCCCCGCGTCGATCGCGAACAGGCCGTGCCGGGGCGTGATGTCCCACGCCCGGTCCCGGCTCGCCCGGTCGCCCGAACTGAACCCCCCGGGCTCGACCAGGTAGAACTTCCCCCGGATCGCCGACGACCACGGGTTCTCGAACACCAGGTCGATCGAGTCGACCGCGGTGCCCGTCTCGATAAACGCCGGCTCGGCCCGGACGCGTGAGGCGAACCGCATCAGATCCGGGTCGACGCCCTCGATATACGCCACATGCCCCCCGTGCAGCGCCCGGTGCGTCATGACATGCGTCGGCGCGATCTCCTCGGGACCGACCCGTGTCCGGTTCCCGAACCGGTCGACCACGGCGACCTCGTCCCTCGAGAAGAGCAGCGACGCCTGTTCCGACGCTCCCGCCTCCGCGGCGGGCCACACCACGAGCACCGACGAGGTCCCGCTCGGCGACTCGTCGGTGGGGGTCAGCAGCACCGCCTCGAGGCCCGGGGCGATCTGCCCCAGCCCCTCCGCCCGCCGGTCGCGGACCATCTCCATCAGCGTCAGCCACGCCGCCGCCGCAGGCGACGGCATCAACTGAGGCCTCCGCCCACCCTGCCACCGCCACGCGTCGTCGAGCCGGAACGACCGGCCCCGCGACGATCCACGCCCCTCACGCTCCAGCGTCATCCACGCGGCGACCGCGGAGCGGAGCAGATCGTCGATCGCCGCGTTCAACCCCACACGCCCCGCGTCGGGCGCCGTGAACGCCGACGCATGCCGCGGCACATCCCACCCCGCCGACCCGCCCGCCGCCGCGAGCGACCGGAACTCCTCGATCACCCGCCCGACCTCCGAAGGCGGGATCGCCGGCCCGATCGGCTGCGCCAGAACCAGGCCCGGCGCGACCAGCGCCGCGTCCAGCCGGTTGAACGGCGACCAGGGCGCTTCAAGCACCGCGCCGGGCACCAGCCCCCGGACGCGCTCGAGCGCCCCCGGCAGGGCCGGGATCATGGTCGCGTCGAGCGTCTCGTCCAGCGCCCCGAACCGCCACCAGCGCACCCGATGCCCCAACTCGGAGAAAAGCGGCGTGAGCCACTCGGCGCCGTCGCCGCCCTCACCGCCGATCGCCGCCAGGAGCCCCGTCGAGCCCCGCACATCGGAGATCTCGGGCGGCAACCCCGGGACCACCATGCACAACTCGCGGTTCACCGGCGTGAGCGCGTTCGCCAGCGACGCCAGCGCCTCCTGCCGGGTCGCGTCGATCGGGCCGCCGGGGAACCACAACTCGGTCGCGACGCGTCCCATCCCGGTCGCCAGCGTCAGATCGCCCAGTTGCCCGAGCCCCTCGGTCGGGACCGAACCGACCGAGAGCGAGAACTCGTCCATGGGCCGGTCGACCAGGGCGCGGGACGCGTTCTCGCTCGCCGGGGCACGCCAGATCAGATCGGTGAACGCGCTCCCGACCGGCATGCCGTCCTGCGTGACCTCGACCCGGATGCGGTACCACCCGAACCGCGTCAGCGCCGGCGTCCAGTCATGCTCAAGCCGCCCCCCTTCGAAGGGAAGATCGACCCCGTCCACCAGCGCCCCGTCCATGTCCAGCGCGGAGAGCCGGATCAGCAGCGACTGCCCCACCAGGTCACGCAGGAACAGGTGCACGCGGGGCCGATCCCCCCCAGGCACCAGGTTCCCGGGCCAGTCGGTCCAGACTTCCACGCGTGGGACCTGCACCACCGCGATCTCGTCGAACCACGCCGCGCCCGTGAAGTCCTGCTTCGTGATTTCGAGGTCCTGGAACGGCAGCTGCCCCGCCGGTCCGGGCTGCTCGAGAAGCAACTCGATCTGCAGCGAGGCCGCCGCCGACTCGTTGCCGGGCAGGTGCACCAGGATCGGTTCCCAACGACCGCGCGTCTCCGCGGGCGCGGACGAGGCCTCGGACCCCTCGAGCACGCGCCCCGACGCGTCGAGCAGCCGCGCGACCAGGCGCGCCCGGGCGTGATCGACGCCCTCCGTGCGCACCCGCGCGCTCACCACATAGTCCGCGTCGGGAAAGACCGGCACCACCCCCGGATCGAGCAGCAGGCTCGCCGAGCCCCCCCGTGTCGGCAGACGCACCGAGCCCGCCCCGGCGTACGCGTGGGCCCCGTCGAGGTGGGCCTGGTTCCAGATCGGGAACGCGGGCCGCACCCGGGAAGGGGGGTCGTGCTGGGCGCGGATCCAGTGCCGCGGCAGGTCGGTCGGGTTCGACGCCCCCTCCTCGAAATCGAACCGCCGGGTCACGCGCTCGGCGGAGAGGGGGCGGTCGATCGCGGCGGGGGCGTCCTGCCCGCGCACGGACCCCGCCGACGCCGCGACGAGCCCCCAGAGCATGAGCGCAAAGCAGGACCGCACGGAACATATCATCGGCCCGCCGAGTTGGGCCTCTGCACCACCCCGATCAAACCGGGACGGAGCCCCCATGCCCCAGGACGACCCCCCGCGCTCACCCCCCGCCTACGACCCGCCGCCGGCGGACGCCCCGCATGTCCCGTACATCGCGCACCGGCCCGGGGTCCCGGCCCCCGAGGCCGCCCGGAACTTCTACGAGATCATGCGCACAAGGCGGACCGTCCGGATGTTCTCCGACCGCCCGGTCGAGCGACAGACCATCGAGTGGGTCATCCGGGCCGCCGGCACGGCCCCCAGTGGGGCGAACAAACAGCCCTGGCGGTTCGTCGCGGTCTCCAGCCCGGACCTGAAGAAGCGGATCCGGGCCGCGGCGGAGGAGGAGGAGCGGGAGTTCTACGGCCGCCGGGCGAGCGAGCGGTGGCTCGACGATCTGCGCCCGTTCGGCACGAACCCGGACAAGCGGTTCCTGGAGATCGCGCCCTGGCTTGTGGTGGTGTTCGCGTTGAAGCGGGACGATGACGGGGGGCAGGTTTACTACACGAACGAGAGCGTCGGGATCGCGACGGGGCTGCTCCTCGCCGCCGCGCACCACGCGGGCCTTGCCACGCTCACCCACACCCCGAGCCCCATGAAGTTCCTCGCCGAGGTGCTGGGCCGGCCCGAGCACGAGAAGCCCTACCTGCTGATCCCGATGGGCTACCCGACGGGCGACGCGGTGGTGCCGGCGATCGGGCGCAAACCGCTGGAGCAGATCGGGGTTTTCGTTGAGTAGCGGCTGGTGGCCCGGAGGGTCTTGCGGACAGCCCGGGGTGGATTTGTGGCTATTGTTCCGGGATGCCGCAGACCGCTCTTGAGAAGATCGTCAACCGCCACGCGGTGGGGCTTGGCCCGGGCAAGCGGGTGTACGCGGGCGACTATGTGACGATCCGCCCGAAGCACCTGATGACGCACGACAACACGGGGGCGGTGATCGGGAAATTCCTGAGCATCGCCGGGGAGCGGGGGCGGATCGCCGACCCGCACCAGCCGGTGTTCGCGATCGACCACGACATCCAGAACACGACACCCGAGAACCTGGGCAAGTACGCGAAGATCGAGGCGTTCGCGTCGAGGCACGGGGTGGACTACTACCCCCCGGGGCGAGGCATCGCGCACCAGGTGATGATGGAGGAGGGGTATGTGACGCCCGGGTCGCTGTGCGTCGGGAGCGACTCGCACTCGAACATCTACGGGGCGCTCGCGGCGTGCGGGACGCCGGTCGTGCGCACGGACGCGGCGGCGATCTGGGCGGTCGGGACGACCTGGTGGCAGATCCCCGAGCAGGTGCGCGTGGTGCTGACGGGGCGTCTGCCGCCCGGGGCGACGGGCAAGGATGTCATCATCACGCTGTGCGGGTTCTTCAACGACGACGAGGTGCTCAACGCCTGCGTCGAGTTCGCGGGCGACGGGGTCGCGTCGCTTTCGGTCGAGAACCGGATGACCATCGCGAACATGACGACCGAGTGGGGCTCGCTGACCGGGTTCTTTCCCTTCGACGAGACGCTCCGCGACTGGCTGCTGGCGCGATCGCACCACTTCGCGACGCGTCCGCTGCCGCCGAACGGCCGCGTTCCGTACATCCCCAACGACATCGAGCACCTCTGGGCCCACCGGGAGGAGATCTCGAGCGACCCCGGGGCGCGGTACAGCAAGACGCTCACGCTCGATCTCTCGACCGTCTCCCCGCATGTCGCCGGGCCCAACTCGGTGAAAACGATGCGCCCGGTCGCCGAGGTGGAGGCGGAGCGGATCGCGGTGCACCGGGCGTATCTCATGTCGTGCGTGAACGGCCGGCTGCCGGACTTCGAGGCCGCCGCCCGGGTGTTCACCGCGCCCGACGGGTCGACGCGGCCTGTCGCGCCCGGGGTGCGGTTCTATGTCGCCGCGGCGTCTTCGGTGGTCGAGGAGGAGGCGAAGAGGCTGGGGCACTGGGGCCGGTTGATGGAGGCCGGGGCGATCGCCCTGCCCGCCGGGTGCGGGGCGTGCATCGGGCTCGGGGAAGGGACCCTGGAGGCGGGCGAGGTCGGCATCAGCGCGACGAACCGGAACTTCCAGGGCCGGATGGGCTCGCGCGATGCGCTGTGCTACCTGGCGAGCCCGGAGGTCGTCGCCGAGTCGGCGGCGCGGGGCTTCATCGCTGCGCCGGCCGCGGTCTCGGGCCCGGTGCGGGGCTCGATCGAGGTCCACGAACTCCCGACGCGGGAGGCGGAGGAGCAGGCGATCATCGAGGGCTTCCCCGAAGCGATCGAGGGCCGGGCGCTCTATTTGCCGCTCGACAACCTGAACACGGACGGGATCTACGGCAAGGATGTCACCTACCGCGACGACCTGACCTTCGAGCAGCAGGGCCAGTACGCGATGCTGAACTACGACCCCGCGTTCCAGCGGATCGCGAAACAAGGCGACCTGATCGTGGGCGGGCGGAACTTCGGCTCGGGCTCCAGCCGCGAGCAGGCGGCGACGGCGCTCGCGTCCCGCGGCATCCGCCTCGTGATCGCGGCCTCGGCGGGGCAGACCTACAAGCGCAACGCGTTCAACAACGGGTTCATCGTGATCGAATGCCCGGGGCTGGTGGACCACCTCGCGTCGCGGCACGGCGAGCAGGCCGCCGCGGGCGAGCGGACGATCCCCGGGCCGACGATCAGGGTCGATTTCCGGGCTTCACGGGTGGCATGCGGGGACCGGTTTTTCGCGTTCGGCGCGCTCAGCGAGACGGCCCAGGAACTGGTCGTCGCGGGCGGGAGCGAGGCGGTGGTGCTCCGGATGCTCAAGCAGGAGGGCTAGGCCGCTATTCGGCCCCGAGCGCGGCTGTCAGGCCGCGTCTTCGCGGGTTCCTGCCGCTTCGGGCTCCGAGACCCTGAGCATCTCGAAGGCGAGCACGATGTTCCCGCGGATCTCGGCCTCGGACCTGGTCATGTCCCGCAGTTGTTCCCGGACATGGGAGAGCGAGATCGAGCCGTTATCGGACTCGATGTTGTAGACCCCCATCGACCAGTCCGGATAAAAGCGGGTGTCGGTCATCCGCTCCAGCACGACCTCGAGATGATGGTGCCTCGAATCGGATCGGATGGTGTCGAGGAGCGAGTCGACGCAGTCCACGGGCCCTTCGAGCATCTGCATGAAGTAGCCGTTCCCGTAGAGGAGCAGCCCCGTGACCTTGAAGGCCCGGTTGCGGAGCGACGCGACGCCGCCGATCGCCGCGACATCGTCGGAGCCGACATGGCTCTCCGCACGACTCAGGTAGATCAACTGCTTGTACATAAACCGTCCTTGTCCTGAGGCTGTGCGATGGGCTCCAGCCTCATGCTGAATCGGAGCGGCGCCGCCGAGAATTCAGCCCCGCCGCCCGGATTCCGGGGGCCGTCCGGGGCCGGGCCGCTCCGGACCGCCGCATCGGGATATCCTCTTCCAAGCCGCGGACCAAAGGAGATGCAGATGGCCAAGTACAGGATCGCGTGGATGCCGGGCGACGGCGTCGGGGTTGATGTGATGAACGCCACCAGGCTCGTGCTCGACGCGTTGAAGCTCGACGCCGAGTACATCCCCGCGGACATCGGCTGGGAGTTCTGGTGCAGAGAGGGCAACCCGCTGCCGGACCGGACGATCGAGATCCTGAAGAACACGGACTGCGCGCTCTTCGGGGCGATCACCTCCAAGCCCCGCGACGAGGCGAACGAGGAGCTCGACCCGTCGCTGCGGGGCAAGGGCCTGTCCTACTTCTCCCCGATCGTCAAGCTGCGTCAGCTGTTCAACCTGCACACGAACCTGCGGCCGTGCAAGGCCTACCCGGGCAACCCGCTCAACAAGCTCGGGGACGACATCGACCTGGTCGTCTTCCGCGAGAACACCGAGGGCTCCTACGGGGGCATCGAGTGGTTCCCGCTTCCGGAGAAGATCGCCGCGGCGATGGCCGACCCGCAGGTGGGGCACGCGGCCCGGATGAAGGGCTGGTACGCCAAGGGCCTTGAGAATGTGGCGGTCTCGACGCGGATCATGAGCACGCAGGGGTGCGAGAGCATCTGCCGGCAGGCGTTCGACTACGCCAGGGAGTTCGGGCGTAAGAGCGTGACGCTGGTGGAGAAGCCCAATGTGCTCCGGGAGACGGGCGGGCTGATGACCCGTGTCTTCCGGGCGGTGGCGAAGGACTACCCCGAGATCGCGGCGTGGGAGGCGAACATCGACGCGATGTGCATGTGGCTGATCAAGAACCCGCGTGATTACGATGTGCTCGTCGCGGAGAACATGTTCGGGGACATCATCTCCGACCTCGCCGCGGGGCTGGTGGGCGGGCTGGGCTTCGCCTGCGCGGCGAACATCGGGGACGAGTACGCGGTGTTCGAGCCGACGCACGGGTCGGCCCCGAAATACGAGGGCAAGGATGTCGTCAACCCGGTGGCGATGATCCTGACCGCGAAGATGATGCTGGACTGGCTGGACGAGAAGGCGATGGCGGACCGGCTCGAGCGCGCCGTCGCGGCGGTGATCGCCGAGGGTAGGGTCCAGACCTACGACATGAAGAGCGTGCGGGCGGGCAGCCCCGGTGCGGCGACGACGACGGAGATGGCACGCGCGGTCGTCAGCAAGCTCTGATCGCCGAGACAACACAGGCCGTCCAGCCTGAACTGATCGCAAGGACGGAATCGCCGGGGGCGGGCGGTGCTTCGCTCGCGCCTCGGGCCCGTTGGTCGTTCCACGCAGCAAAGTGAACCCCATGCCCCGGCTCATCCCCCACGACGCGACCGGCCCGATCCGTATCGAGCCGCAGGACAAACCGGTGTTCATCTGCGCCTGCGGGCTGAGCCAGAAGTGGCCCTTCTGCGACGGGCGGCACAATCTGTGCGCGGCGGAGGCGGAGGGCAAGGTGTATGTCTACGACGAGACGCGGACGCGGGTGGTGGAGGTGCGGGAGGAGTGACCGCGTCCGGGCGGAGCCTAGGGCGTCAGCGCGGGGTGGATGGAGAGATGGAGGATCTTGCGGGCCTGTTCTTCGACCGACCCGTCGCTCACGGGCCGGGCTCGGTCAGCCGCGCCGCCACCACCTCCACCGGGTGCAATGCACGAACGCCGGCGCCGTCCTTGACCTGATGCCGGCAGCTCGTGCCGGGGGCGCAGAGCACCTCGCCCGGCTTGAGACCCCGTGCGGCGGGGAGCACGCCCAGTTCACCGATACGCATGCTCAGGTCGAAGCGCTCCCGTGTGTAGCCGAACGAGCCGGCCAGGCCGCAGCAGGTCGTGTCGAGCACGCGGACGCGTCCGGGGAAGAGGCGTTCGAGGAGGTTTGCGGAGGAGCCGGCGCCCCACAGGGCCTTCTGGTGGCAGTGGGCGTGGAGGTGGATCGCGTCTGGGGTGGCGACGGTCCCGCCGGGCCCGGAGCGCGGGCCGCCCTCCGCGTTCGGCATCGGGGCGGCCGGTGAAACGACCGGACGAACCGGGTGGTCGCTCCACCGTTCGTCCAGGAACTGCTCGACCAGGAAGGACCGGTCGGCGAGGCGCCGGCGATCAGCGAGCGGCGTGCCCGCCTTGAGCGCGAGCCAGTCGTCCTTCACCGCCGAGAGGCAGGAAGGCTCGAGGAAGAGCACCGCCTCGACCCGCTCGAGCACGGGGAGCAGCGCCCGGGTTTCCCGGTCGATCCTGCGGATCGCCTCTGCCAGCAGCCCGACGGAGATCTGGGCCCGGGCCGCGTCGGACCCGCGGAAGAGTTCGACTCGGTAACCGAAGGCCTCCAGCACGCGCTTGGCCGCGAGCCCGACGCCGGGCTCGTTGCACGCCGTGAAGGTGTCGGCATAAAGGGCGACCGTGGGGCGTGTGCGGGCCTTGTCGCCGGCGCCGGCCCGCGGAGTCGAGCCCCACCGGCGGTGCAAGGGCGTGCGGTACTCCGGGAGCGATCGCGCGGCGTGCAGGCCCAGCAGCGCGTTGGCGGCGGGGCGGGTGAGCTTCATGCCCAGGTTCGCCAGCCCCGGCGCGAGCCCCGCGAGGCGGTTGATCGCGTGGATGTTCCCGAACACCCTCGCCTTGAGGGGAACCCGCCCCGAGGCAAGGTGCCCCTGGGCGGTGTACTCGGCCTTGAGTTTGGCGATGTCGACATTGCTGGGGCACTCGCTCTTGCACGCCTTGCACGAGAGGCACAGGTCGAGCGTGGCCATGGTCTCGGGGTCGTCCCACCGCGGCGCGCCGCCGAACTGACCGGTGATCGCCAGGCGCAGGGCGTTGCCCCGCCCGCGCGTGGCGTGCCGCTCGTCGAGCGTGCCGCGAAAAGACGGGCACATCGTTCCCCCGGCCGTCTTCCGGCAGACGCCCGCGCCGTTGCACAGCGCCGCGGCGTGGGCGATCCCGCCTTCGGCGTCGAAGTCGAAATAGGTCGGCTGCGAGACATGGTGCGTGCGCTCGGCGGTCAGGCGGGTCTTCTGGTGGATCGTGCCGATCGGCCCGGGCGCGACGATGTTGCCGGGGTTCAGACGGTTCTCGGGGTCAAACGCTGATTTGACCCGCCGGAAGGCCTCCATGAGCTCGGGGCCGTAGAAGCGTTCGAGCAGGGGGCCGCGGGCCCGTCCGTCGCCGTGCTCGCCGCTCATTACGCCGCCGAGTTCGCGGGCCAGATCGGCCGAGCCGAGGGCGATCCGCTCCATCGCGTCGCGGTCGCCCGGGTCGCGCAGGTCGAGGAGCGGCCTGACATGCAGCACGCCGACGCTGGCGTGGGCGTAGTAGGACGCGATCGTCCCCTCGCGTTCGACGATCTCGCGGAGGCGTCGGACATACTCGCCCAGGCGTTCGGGGGGCACCGCCGCGTCCTCGATGAACCCGACGGGCTTGCGGTCGCCCGGGATGCCGTGGAGCAGCGGCTCGCCCGCCTTGCGCAGACCCCAGGCGCGGTCCATGGCGCGTGGGTCGGTGTGGCACGCGACGCGGCCCTCGGGCAGCACGGCACGCACCGCGTCGAGGCTGCGCGCGAGTTCGGCCGCGTCGTGCGCCTGGAATTCGATGTAGAGCACCGCCTCAGCGTCGCCCCCGCCGGGGAGGAGCTCGACATGCCGGCGTTGCTCGAGGTTCTCCCGGGCGAGGCGGATGATCATCGAGTCGAGCAGTTCCACCGCGGATGGGTTGAGGCCCAGCAGCGGCATGACCATCGCAATCGCCTCGTCGACCGACGGGAACGACGCGACCGCGAGCCCCGTGCACGCCGGGATCGGGTATAGCAGCAGATCCGCCACGAGCGTCACGGCGAGGGTCCCCTCCGACCCGCAGATCAGCGGGGCGAGGTTGAGCTCCCCGGGCGAGGCGCCGGTCTCAAGCTGATCGAGGATCATGTCGAGCCCGTACCCCGCGTTGCGACGCCTCGTCCGCGGGAAGCGGGCGCGGATCGGCCCCGCGTGCTCCGAGACGACGCGGGCGACCGCCCGGGCCAGCTCGGCCGCGACCGGATCGCGCGACCCCGCCCCCGCCTCAAACTTCACCCGCCGCCCGTCCGCGAGGCAGACCTCGACCCCCGCCACGCTCTCGCTTGTGCGCCCGTACCGGATCGACCGCGACCCCGCCGCGTTGTTCCCGATGCACCCCCCCACCGTCGCCTGGCGGACCGTCGCCGGGTCGGGCGCGAAGAACAACCCGGTCGGTTTCAGCGTCGCGTTGAGGGCCTCGATGGTGACGCCGGCCTCGGCCCGGCATCGCCGCGCGGCCGGGTCGATCGCCGACACCCCCCGGCAGAACGCGGAGAGGTCGAGCACGACCGCCTCGTTGACGCACTGCCCGGCCAGGCTCGTGCCCCCGCCCCGCGGCAGGATCGGCAGCCCAAGGCCCGCCACGGCGCGGACCGCCTCGGCCGCGTCGTCGAGGTCGGCGGGGATCACCACGCCGATCGGCTCGACCTGGTAGATCGAGGCGTCCGTCGCGTAGAGCAGGCGGTCGTGCAGGCCGAGGCGCACCTCGCCCCGCACGCGGTTGGCGAGCGAGACGAGCCGGGATTGGTTGTTCGCCGTGGTCGTCACGCCGGCACCCCGCGTCGGCGTCTACTCGAGGTAGGTGTACCCGTCCAGCCCGCTCTCGTAAAACCGGAGCAGGCTCTGGCTCTCGGGCACGCTCATCCGCCCCGCCTTGACCGCCCGCTCGGTCTCGCGGCGCATCGAGCGGCGGAGGTCGTCGACATCAAACTGCACATACCCGAGCACCTCGCGGACCGTGTCTCCCTCGACGATCTCGTCGATCGTCCAGTGCCCGTCCTCGTCGAGGCAGACATGCACCGCGTGCGTGTCGCCGAAGAGGTTGTGCAGGTCGCCCAGGACCTCCTGGTAGGCCCCAACGAGGAAGATCCCCAGGTAGTACGGCTCGCGGACCGTCCCGTCCGGGTTCAGGCGCAGCTCGTGCACCTCCAGCGTGGGCTTGAAGTCCCGCTGGTCCGAGCAGGCGAACCGGGAGATCTGCCCGTCGCTGTCGCAGGTGATGTCCGCCAGGATCGCCCGGCGGCGGGGCTCCTCGTCAAGCCGCTGGATCGGCACGATCGGGAAGATCTGGTTGATCGCCCAGGAGTCGGGCAGGCTCTGGAAGAGGCTGAAATTGCAGTAGTAGATATCGCTGAGCTGCTTGGGGAGATCGTCGATCTGGTCCGGAAGCCCGCCCGCGGCGCTGCCCGCGGTCAGCGTCAGCACCTTGCGCCCGATCGCCCAGTAGAGCCGTTCCGCGACCGCCCGCATCGGGAGCGTCAGGTAGCCCAGCCCGAAGAGGCTCAGCGCCTCGTCACGCGCCTGCAGGGCGTCGTGGTAGGCCTCGGCCGCCTGGTTGTCCTCCATCGACTCGACCGCCGCCAGCGCCTCCCACGCGCCCAGCAGGTCGAGCACGGGCTGGGGCACCTCGCCCCCCGCCGACTCCTCCGACGCGATGATCCGCTTCACCCACGGCACATCCGGATCGCTCCCGAACCGGCTCCGCCCCATCACATCGAAGATCAGCACGCTCGAATGCGCCACGATCGCCCGCCCGCTCTCCGAGACGATCCGCGGGTGCGGCTGCTGCGCGTCGTCGCACGCCGTCTTGATGCGGTACACCACATCCGACGCGTACTCGTCGAGGGTGTAGTTCATGCTGCTCGACCAGGTCGAGTTCGACCCGTCGTAGTCCACCCCGAGCCCGCCCCCGATGTCGATCGTGTCCAGCCCGGCCCCCAGCCGACGCAGCTCGCAGTAGATCCGCGCCAGTTCGCTCACCGCGGTCTTGATCTGCCGGATGTCGCACATCTGGCTCCCCACATGGAAGTGGACCAGACGCAGGCAGTCCGCCATCCCCTCGCTCTTGAGCCGCTCGAGCGCCGTCAGCAACTCCGGCACATGCAGCCCGAACTTGCTCCGCTCGCCCCCGCTCTCGGCCCACCGCCCCGCGCCGGTCGCGCTGGGCTTGACACGAACCCCGATCCGAGGACGCACCCCGTACCGCCTCGCGTGGGTGATGATCCGCTCGAGCTCGCCGACCGTCTCCACCACCGGCGTGATGTGACGCCCCAGCTTGTGCGCCAGCACCACCGTCTCGACATACTCGTCGTCCTTGAACCCGTTGCAGACGATCGGCATCTGCGGCCGGCCTTCCGTCAGCGCCAGCACCGCCAGCAGCTCCGGCTTGCTCCCCGCCTCGAGCCCGAAGCCCAGGGGGTCGGCCATGTCGCGGATCGCCTCGAGGAGCTGCCGCTGCTGGTTCACCTTGATCGGGTAGACGCAGGCGTACCCGCCCTTGTAAGACTCGGTCTCCATGACAGCGTGGAACGCCTGCTTGAGCGACTTCATCCGGCTCTCGAGCAGGTCGGGGAATCGCACAAGCACAGGCGTGGTGATCCCGCGCAGCGCCAGCCCGTCGATCAGCTCGGCCAGGTCGATCGCCGCGGTGCTGCCCGGCCCCATCGGCGTCACCACCGCGTGCCCCCGGTCGTTCACCCCGAAATAGCCCAGCCCCCACGCGTCGAGCCCATAGAGCGAGACCGACATCCCCGGCGTCCACCGGGACCCCGCGCGGGCGCTCGACGGCGCGGACTCGGGCTTCGGGGTTGTCGACGGCTGGTGCGGTGTCGCGGTCATCCGCCAAGGGTAGGACGCCCGCGGGGCGACCGGGCCGTCCTCGCCGCCCACCCCGCGCCGCGCGCGGTCAGGCCGGTGCCCCGTCAAGCACCCGTTCGGCGTACTCGACCATCGCGTCCCGCAGTTGCTCGAACGAATCAAGCACATACAGGATCGGCTGGTAGTGATCGATCTCGAAGGTCGTCTCGCACACCCGGTCGAGGTCGAACGCTCGCCGCTCCACCTTGCCCTCGCCCCGCCCCTCGGGCGCGTGCAGCGCGTGGTGGCTTTCCCCGTGGCTCGAGATCAGCCCCGACCCATAGATCTTCAGACGCCCGTCCTCGTGGATCAGCCCGAACTCCACCGTGAACCAGAACAGCCGGCCGAGGCGGTCGATGTGCACCGGGTCATTCGTGTGCAGCGCCGCCTTCCCGTAGGTCTGGAGGAAATCGGCGAACACCGCGTCGGCGTGCAGGGGCACATGCCCGAAGACATCGTGGAAGATGTCCGGCTCGGGCAGGTAGTCCATCTTGCTCTCGGGCCGCACCACCACCGTCGTCGGGAACTCACGCCGAGCGAGGCACGCAAAGAAGGCCTTCGCCGGCAGGTACCCCGGCACCCCCCGGCTCTGCCACCCCGTCAGCGGGCGGAGGAACTCGTTGATGCCCTTGAAAGTCGTCCCGGGCTTTCCGGGGTGGGCCGCCTCGCCGAACAGCAGGGGGACCCGGTCCGGAACGAGGTTGATCGCCTTGAGCCCCGCGATGAAGGTGTTCGAGGCCTGCTCTTCGAGCATCCCCCACCGCTTCTCGTAGAGCGCCTTCCAGACGCGGTGGTTCTCCTCGCTGTACCGGTCGTACAACTGGGTCACATAGAACTTCTCGGGGTCGATCTCCTCCTCGCGCAGGTCCGCCGACGCGTCCGCCGCCGCCTGGGCCCGCTTGAACTCCTCCCCGTCGATGATGTTGTTGTACTCGATGTCCGCGCGCATGCCGGGCTCCTTCGCTCGCTTCCGTGGTCGCTGGGCCACCACAGTCTACCGTCCGAGAACGCCGCCTTCCCGATTCCCGCCCGATCACCCCGGAATCCGCTTGTGCCCACCCGCCCCCGGTGAGACACTCAGGGTTGCGCCGTGCCACTCGGGCGCGGCGGGATTGGAGGGATCATGCGGCCCAGCATCCTCTGCCTTCTCGTCCTGCCCGCCCTCACGGTGACCGCTCCCGGGGGCGAATTGCCCGCGGCGACCGTGTCCGCGAACGGCGCCCGCTACGACCTCTATACCTTCGACGCCCCCGACGACCGGACCTGGTCCTCCGCCCGCGACTTCGCCCTCGCCCGCGGCGGGCACCTTGTGAACATCACCTCGGCCGAGGAAAACGCCCTGCTGGCGGGCGCGTTCACCCCGGTCATGTCCGGGCTGCCCCACCCCTTCGCCTGGATCGGCGGGACCGACGAGGCGCTCGAGCAGACCTGGATCTGGCGCGACGGGCCCGAGGCGGGCGCCGCGTTCTGGATCGGCCCCCCCGGCGCGGGCTCCATCCCGGGCGTCTACGCCAACTGGCACGCCTCCGAACCCAACAACTTCGGCCCGGACAACTACGCCTCGATTCTCCTCGGCGCCTTCGCGAGCCTCCAGGCCGGGCAGTGGATCGACAGCCCCGACAACCCGCCCCTCGGCTCCGACCCCATCGGCGGGTTCATCGTCGAATCCCCGATCTGCTCGGCCGACCTCGCCCCACCGTTCGGCCTGCTCGATCTGGCCGACATCAACGCCTTCGTGCTCGCGTTTCTGTCGCAGGACCCGGCCGCCGACCTCGCGACGCCGCTGGGGATCTGGGACCTTGATGATGTCGCGCAGTTCGTCGCGTCGTTCCTCGCGGGCTGCCCGTAGCGCGCCGCAACAAGAAAAGAGCCCCAAGCGGAAGCGCGGGGCCCGTCGTCCAACCGCGTCCAGATCAACCCCATCCCCCGACCGACGCGCCGCTCATACTCTGGGGCTCTTTGTTTCCTCGCGACGACCCTCACTCGACCCCTCTCCGTCGCCGACGGGAAGGTGGACGGCGAAGGCGGTCAGAGGCATCCTGGTGCGTGTCCCCCCCACCGCAAGTTCAACGAGCGGGAGCTTGAAGGCCGCGCGGAATGATCACGGGCGTGGTGACCGAGACGAGCGCCGAAGCCCCCGTCGCGCACGCTCCGGGCTCCTCTCGACACCGAAACACGCCCACGCCTCCACCTCCGTCACCGCCTCCCCCAGCCCGACCGCCTCGTCCTCCCCCATCCCCACCCGCCTCCGCGCCACTGCCCCCTGCACCGAATCCCCCGGGTCCGGCCGGACGATCGGGGCATCGCTCCCGAACACCAGCCCCCCGCCTGAAACCCGGCCCGGCTCGCACCCCGCATCGATCAACGACCGAAGCGGCAGCACCCGGTCCAGCCGATCCGGCACGCCACGCCGCAGCGCCTCGATGTCGTACAGCAGATGGCACGGCTGTACCGAGCAGGTGACCCCGAGCGCCGCAAACCTCGGCACATCCGCCTCGTCGACCAGTTCCGCGTGCTCGATCCGGAAGCCGGGCGTGCGGGGCCTCACCTTCTCGATCGCGTCCAGCACCGCCCGCACCGCCGCGTCCCCGATCGCGTGGGCCGCCAGCGGCACGCCCAGCCCATCGCACCGACGCACCGCGTCTTCGATCTGCCCCGGCGTCATCATCGCCAGTCCGCACGGCAGACCCGGACGCCCCGCCCTGTCCGCGTCCGCGTAGGGGCGGAGCATCCACGCCGTCCGGCTGTTGAGCGTGCCGTCGACGAAGATCTTGCCCCCGCCCAGGCCCACACTCTCGCGCTCCCACGCGCGGCGCGTGGCGACCACCGCCTCGAGGTCCTCCACCAGCGGCCAGATCTCGACATTGAACCCCTCGAGCCCGCCAGCATCCGCGAGTCTGGCGAGTTCGTCCCCGAGCCAGGGCTGCGCCTTGAGGTCGTGCACCTCGACGAACCCGTGCGCACGCAACGCGTCCACCGCGCGCCGCAGGATCTCCCCCGCACGGGGAAGGTCCGGGTCGGGCAGGCTCTCCCAGAGCATCCCCGCGGCCCGCTCGTAGAGCACGCCGGTCGGCCGCCCCGCCCCGTCGCGCCCGATCACGCCCCCCTCGGGATCGGGTGAACCCGAGTTGATCCCCGCGTGCCGTAGCGCTGCCGAGTTCGCCATGATCGCGTGGTAGTCGAAGCACCACGCCGCGAAGAGCGCGTCGCCCGTCACGCGGTCAAGCTCCGCGAGCGAAACCCAGCCGGGGGGATCCCAGGCCTCGGGGCGTGCCTTGTCCGCCAGGACCAGCCCGCCGCGGTCTCGAAGGGCCGCGTTCGCGACAAGGTTGAGCATCTCGGCCCCGCCACGGCACGCGGAAAGGTCGATCATCGCCAGCGACCGCCCGTACTGGTACAGGTGCAGGTGGGCGTCGCGCAGCCCGCGGGCCCCGCCGGCGCCCCGGGCGCTCACGCCGCACCCCCGAGCAGCGCGGCGATCACAGGCACCGCCTCGTCGGGCCCGCCGATCTCGCGCGGCCACTCCACGCGGATCACGCCGACCCGCGTCCGGACATCCATCCCGAGGTGATCCACACCGACGCACAGCGGCGACTCGGGCCGCACGCGCGTGAGCAGTTCGGTCAGCGCCGCGAGGCGTTCGCGGTCCTCGTTGACCCGCTTGCAGAGCTTGGGCTCGATCGACGCGATGGGGTTCGGGCCGAGCAGCGCCGCCCCCTCGTACACCCTCCCGCCCCACTTCGCCGAGTCAACCCGGCAGCGGGCCCAGCGGATCTCCTCGGCCCGGCCGTGATAGGCCAGGTGCCGGTCGCACGCCTCGTCGAACGCCGACTCGAGCGGCTCGGCGGAAACGAGCAGGGCCATCTCATGGAACCCGTCGTTGGGGACATAGAGCACGAGGTCTTCGGTCTCGAAGATCGCGTCCGGCGTGGGCAGCACCAGCGCGCCGTCGCGCCCGTCGATCACGAACGAACAGGCGAAGACCTCATCTCCGGCGCGCACGACGCCGCGGCGGAAGCGGCGGACATGCCGTCGGGCGATCGCTACCTGTTCCGGGGATGGCGAGCTCACGGGATTGGGTTCCGGCACGGGCATGCCGGATTGTGCGCGATCGCGGCCGTCCCGGGTATAGAGAGGAGGGCGGGGCGCGCAGAAAAAAGGGCCCGGGACAACCGGACCCCTGTTTGGGTGATATTTCTCGTGATCCTGTCCCGGGCTGTGGCCCGGAGCGGGACCGGGTTGGACTGCTCGTCGGCGGCACAATCCCGGGAGCCGACGGCGAGGGTCGGCTCAGGCCGTCGCGGCCTTCTTGGTCGCCTTGCGGCGGGTGGCCTTCTTCTTCGCGGTCTTCTTGGCGGCCTTCTTCTTGGTGGCCTTCTTCTTGGTCACCTTCTTCTTGGCGACCTTCTTCTTCGCGACCTTCTTCTTGGCGACCTTCTTCTTGGCAACCTTCTTGGCGGCCTTCTTCTTCGTCGCCTTCTTCTTTGCAGCCTTCTTGGCCATGATGATGCTCCTCGGTGTGCTGTGTGAACCTTGACGAGACTCGGCCCGGCGTCACCCACACGCTCGCGACCGTTTCACGCATCTATCGGAACCCGTTGACGCCATGCTTGAGGAAACAACGCTCTTCTTGCGCATCCGGGTTCAAGTCGGATGCACAAACATACCGTGTGATCGCGGTCTTGCAAGCCGAGATCGACGCCGCCGCGCTCCACGAACGCGCGGTGCATGGCGTTCGAGCGTCGCACGCACCGCGCCCTCGCGTCGCTTGCGTGCGTCGATTCGACGCATCGACGCTTGCCCGCACCCGACCGCAACGATTGCCTCGCCGCGCCGAGATCAAGACGAGATCGCCGCAGTACCCCGCATGTTCACGCTATTTGGCGACACGATCAGCGCGTCGACCGGCGCGCCGCGCGACGCCGCCGAGACGGATAGACTCGGCGATCACACTTCTCGAAGGACGCACGCATGACCCCCATCACCGCCATGACGCTCGACTGCGGCGCGACACTCGTCGCCGAAAAAATTTTTGGTGTGCGCTCACTCGGCGTGAAAATTCTTCTGCCCGTGGGCGATGCGCACGACCCTGAACACCTGCTCGGACGCGCCGCGATGTGGAGCGAACTGCTCTTCCGCGGCGCCGGCGAGCTCGACTCCAAGGCCCAGGCCGATGCGTTCGATCTTCTCGGCGCCTCCCGCTCGGTCGAGAACAGCCGGCTCTACACCAGGATCAGCGCCACCCTGCTCGGTGAACGCTTCGGCGAGGTCGCCCCGCTGCTCGCCGAGATGATCAGGCGACCCCGGTTCGATCCGGACTCGATCGAGCCCGCCCGTGAGCTCTGCCTGCAATCGCTCGCCTCGCTCCGCGACGACCCGCAGCAGCGGTGCGTGCTCGCCGCACGCGCCAGGCACTACCCCGCACCCCTCAACCGCTCCGGACTCGGGGACGAGCTCGGCCTGCGGGCCCTGACCCACGGCCGCCTCGCCACGGATTGGTCCGACTCGGCCCGGCCCGGGGGCACGATCATCGCGATCGCCGGCGCGATCGAGCCCGAGCGGGCTGCCACCTCGCTCAACGAGGCGCTCGCGGGCTGGGCCGGGTCGGGCCCGTCCTGGCACGAGGGTTCTCCCGCGCCGCGCGGGTACGCCCACGAGCAGGACGACTCGACGCAGGTCCAGATCGTCGTGGTGCACGACGCGCCCCGCGAGCCGAGCGACGAGGTTGTCCTCGAGCAACTCCTGATCGGCGTGCTCAGCGGGGGGATGTCGAGCCGCCTGTTCACAGAGGTGCGCGAGAAGCGCGGGCTCTGCTACGCGGTCAACGCCAGCTACGCGCCGAGCAAGGAGACCGGAACGGTCACCGCCTATGTCGGCACGACCCCCGAGCGGGCCCAGGAGTCTCTCGATGTCCTCTGCGCCGAGCTTGAACGGATCAACGGGCACGCCCCGATCACCCCGGAGGAGTTCCAGCGGGCCGTGGTCGGCATGAAGAGCCGGATTGTCTTCAGCGGCGAATCGACCGGGGCCCGGGCCTCGAGCCTCGCCGCGGACACCCACAACCTCGGAAGGCCGCGCTCGCTCGCCGAGATCACCGCCCAGGTCGATGCGGTCACCCTCGACCAACTGAACGCCTACGCGGCCCGCCGTCGCCTTGGCCGACTGACGATTCAGACCGTGGGCCCGAGCCCGCTCAAGCCCCCCGCCTGAGCAGCCCGAGACCCCGGAGGGCTACACTCGCGGCGATGCTCCCCCGGGGTGTGATCCAGCAAGTTCTCGTCCTCGTGATGATCGCGGTGCTCGCGGCGTTGCTGCTCTACCCGATCGGGCTGACCGTCCGCGGCGGGTTCGCCGCCGACACCGCCGCGGGCACGGGCTGGACGCTCGACCACCTCATCCTGGTCTTCCGCGACCCGACAACGCTCGGGGGCCTGGGCAACGCGTTCCGTGTCGCCGTGGTCACGACGGTGCTCGCGGGCGTGATCGCGCTTCCGCTTGCGATCCTCTCCGCGCAGCACTCGTTCCCGCTCAAGCGGATCTTCGAGGCGGCGATCCTGATCCCGCTCATCCTGCCGCCGTTCGTCGGGGCCCTCGGCGTGCGCGCGATCCTGGGGCGCGAGGGGGCGCTCAACACCCTGCTCGGGACGGACTTCGACCCGCTCGGGCAGGCCCGGTTCTGGGGTGTCGTCCTCGTTGAGGCGCTGCACCTCTACCCCATCATCTATCTGAACGCGACCGCGGCCCTGGCGAACATCGACCCCGCCATGAGCGAGGCCGCCGAGAACCTCGGCGCCCCCGCGTGGAAGCGCTTCTTCCGCATCACGCTCCCGCTGATCCGTCCCGGGCTGTTCGCGGGGGGGACGATCGTGTTCATCTGGTCGTTCACCGAGCTCGGCACGCCGCTGATCTTCGACTATTACGAGGTCACGCCGGTCCAGATCTTCAACGGGCTCAAGGAGGTCGAGGGCTCGGCGAGGCCGTTCGCCCTGACCGTCGTGCTCCTCGCGGTCTCCATCCTCTTTTACATCATCGGCCGGGCCTCGTTCGGACGGCGCGGGCATTCGATGACCACGCGCGCCAGCCGGGCCGGGGGGCTCAAGCCCCTGCCGGGTGCGGCGGGCTGGGCGGGCACGGCGCTGTTTGCACTGATCACCGCGCTGGCGGTGGTGCCCCATGTCGGCGTGGTGCTCACCAGCCTGGCCGAGCCCGCGTCCTGGTACCGCAGCGTTCTGCCGACGGCGTGGACGACCTCGCACTACGGGCAGGCCCTGGGATCGCCCGAGGCGTTCGGCGCGATCACCAACAGCCTGGGGCTCGCGGCCGCCGCGATGATGCTCGACATCGGCATCGGGGTGCTGATCGGGTACCTGATCGTGCGCACGAACGCCAGGGGGCGCTCGCTCCTCGACGCGCTGTGCATGCTCCCGCTCGCCGTGCCGGGGCTGGTGCTCGCGTTCGGCTATGTCGCGCTGACCCTGGGCTGGCCGTTCAACCGTCCGCTGGTGCTGGGGTGGGGCGGCTCGGTCTGGGCGGAGATCCCCGCGTTCCTCGACGGCACGGTGTTCGACCTCAGCGTGCTCGGGACGGATCCCAACCCGTTCCCGCTGCTGATCATCGCGTACGCGGTGCGCCGCCTGCCCTATATCGTCCGCTCGAGCGTCGCGGGGCTGGAGCAGACCTCGGGCGAACTCGAGGAGGCCGCGATCAACCTGGGCGCGAGCCGTGTTCTCGCGGTCCGCAAGGTGATCGTCCCCTTGATCATGGCGAACCTGATCGCGGGCGGCCTGCTCGTGTTCTCGTTCAGCATGCTCGAGGTCTCCGACAGCCTCATCCTCGCCCAGCGATCGGTCCACTTCCCGATCACCAAGAAGATCTACGAATACACCCTGCGCCTGGGAGACGGGCCGTACATCGCCAGCGCCATGGGCGTCTGGGGCATGGCCCTGCTCACCGTGACGCTGCTCACCGCCTCGGCGCTGCTCGGGAAGAAGATGGGCGCGATCTTCAGGGTCTGACGCCCGGCCAACCCCGGCCTCACCGCGGCGAGCGCTCGCCCGCCTCCACCGCGAACGCGAACGAGTTCTCCTCAGGCGGGAGCGTGCAGGTCGCGAACGGCGTGAACGCGCAGGGCGGGTTGTACGAGCGGTTGAAGTCGAGCACGACCGTGCCGTCGGCGCCCGGCGCGGGGATCGACAGGTACCGTCCGATCGGGTAGGTCTCCTTCCCGTTGCTCGCGTCCCCGAAACGGAGGGACAGCGAACCATCGCCCGCGGGAAACAGCACGGCCCGCACGCGGTGCCCGGCGCGCTCGAACCGGGCCCAGCCCGCGACCTCCGATTCCGCATCGACCCCGATCACGGTGCCCATGGTCTGCGTGACGCCGGGCTCCGCGGGCTCGAATTCAGCGGTAATGCGCCAGGTCGCGCTCACCGGGAACCGCTCGATGCCCTTGAAGCCGGTCCGTGCCGGCGCGTCCGCGTCCTTGATGCGGACCGCGAGCCGCCCGCCGCGTTCGATGATGTGGAACCGGACGCCCCCGGTGCGCACCACGGCCGGCGACCCCTGCGTATCCGCGGTCATCACACCGTCCTCGGGCAGGTCATCAAGGGACACGCCCTCGGGGAGGTTGGCCGCGGGCTCGATGCGGACCACGCCGTTCTCGACATGCAGCGTCGCGACATGGTCCGCGGGGAAGCCGCTGTAGACGATCTCGCCCGCCGGGTCGCGTCCGACGCGGTTGGGGCCTTGCTTGAGCCATTCAAGGCCGACGAGCGAGAGCCAGCCGTCCTCGGAGGCAAGGCGGGCGAGGCGGTCGCGGTGCCAGGCGTTGGTGTCGCGGAGGAGGCGTGCGCTGGGCGCGTCGGCCGGCAGGGCGTCGAGCCAGGCAAGCAGTTCTTCAGCGGACCGCTGCCCGCGGAGCACCGCGACCCGATCGCCCTCGAACAAGGCGTAGGTCATCGGGATCGCCAGCGATCCCAGGCGGGCGTGCGCCAGGTCCGCGTCGCGGTCCACCTCGACATGGGTCGCGATCAGGTGCGCCCGCCCCAGCGCCTCGACCACCCGCGGGTCGTTGAGCGCGGATTTCTTGTACTGCTGACACGGGGCGCACCGGTCGGCGGTCGCGAACGCAACGACAATCCGCCCGGCCGCCTCGGCCTCCCGGATCGCTTCGTCCAGCGATGGCCCCTCCGCAAGGATCGACGGGAGCGTGACGACCTCCCTGGCGACAATGAACCCGGTCTCCGGGTCGTAGGCGTGCTCGACCGTCAACCGGTCCATCCACGCCTGGATCGCGGGGGGCGGGGCCTTCGCGTCGCCGGGCTCCCGGGCGCCAGACTGGGCGGTCCCGGCGGCGAGCACGCCGGTCAGGGCCGTGGCGACGGTGATCCAGAGGTCAATGGTCATGGAGATAGGGTTGGCCGTTCCGCTTGCCCCGGCAAGGGGTGGTGGTTCGTGAGTGAACGGGATTGTGACTAGGCGAGAAATAGCAGCACCGTTGCGGCAGCGAGGATCAGCAAGCCAGAGATCAGCAACCGAGGGCGTCTCACCCGTCTGCCTATCGATCGTGTCTCGATTCGGGTCAGATCGGCAGAACATATCCCGCACCGGTCGCCGGCCTCGATCGGCGCGGGAGCAGAGCACGCGACACAGACTACCTCGTTTCCATCGAACGCGAACATCCCGGTGGTGACCAATCCGGCTCCAACCACTGCGAGGCCGATCGCCGGGATGGCCAGCAGGTCGAGCAGGTTCTGAAGAAACAGGCGGGGCGGAGACAGGGCGAGCAGCAACCAGAGCGCCAGCAACACAACAAAAAGGAGCATGTACGCGTTGCGAATCGTCCGCCCGGGAGGTGGTTTGGGGTCGCGAAAGACCGTCTTCGTCCGCACACGATGGAGTACCCACCGGTCTGAAAGCCGCGAGAGCGTCAGTCCGGCCGCAGGACCGAGGAGCATCGCCGAAAGTATCGCCGGCGCGGCCTGCCAGAATGTCCCGCTCCCCATCGTGGCGAGCTTGCCGAACATCCAGACGAGCCCGGGAAGGGTCATGAAGAACGCCGACCAAGCAGACGCCCGACCATATTCCGCGTGGCGTCTCAGCTCGAGCAGCCGCCGAAGCCGCAACGCATCGCCTTCATATGCTCGCTCGGTCGAGGCGAGCTCTCCGATACCCGGAACTCTCGCGTTGAGCAAGCGGAACACCGGGCATCACTCCGATCTTCGCGATCAACCCTTGGCGGATCCCGACAAGTCGGCCACGCTCACCCCACGAACCGCCGCACGCAGATCGAGTCGTTCTGCCCCCCGAACCCGAACGAGTTCGACAGGCAGACCTCGACCCCCCCGCGGTCGGTCAGGTCGCGTGCCTCGTTGGGCACATGGTCGAGGTCGCACTCCGGGTCGGGCTCTCGCAGGTTGATCGTCGGCGGGACCTTCCCGTCACGGATCGCCAGCACGCAGGCGATCAGCTCGACCGCCCCGGCGGCCTGGATCAGGTGCCCCGTCATGCTCTTGATCGACGAGAAACAGGTCTTCGACGCCAGCGGCCCGAAGACGCCCTTGACCGCCGCCGTCTCGATCCCGTCGTTCTCGGGCGTGCCCGTGCCGTGGGCGGAGATGTACTGCACCGGCGCCCGGCCCCGCGCGTCGGGCGTTCGCGGGTCGATGCCCGCCTGGCGGAGCGCGGCCGCCATCGCGCGCCGGGCCCCGAGGCCTTCGGGCTGGATGTCGGTGATGCGGTAAGCGTCCGCGGTCGAGCCGAAGCCCGCCACCTCCGCCAGCGGGCGCGCGCCGCGGGCGAGCGCGTGCCCGAGTTCTTCGAGCACCAGCACGCCGGCCCCCTCGCCCATCACGAATCCGTCGCGGGTCCGGTCGAAGGGTCGGCTCGCGGAGGCGAACTCGTCGCGCCTCGTGCTCATCGCGGTGAGGCGGATAAACCCGGTCATTCCCAGGATGTGGATCATCGAGTGCTCGCCGCCTGCGAACATGAGATCGGCGTCACCCCGCTTGATGATCTCGTACGCCTCGCCCGCCGCCTGCGTGCTCGCGGCGCACGCGGTCATGCAATTGAATGATGGGCCCCGGCAGCCGAACGCCCTCGCCAGGTGCGAGATCGAGACCTGGGGCTCCTGCTCGATCTCCCGCAGCGCCGAGAGCCGCTCGAGCCCCAGCCGGGCGAACGCCGGCGTGTCCACGGCCCGGGCGTCCCCACGCCACGACGCGAGCGCGGTCGCGAAGAAGTTGCCGTAGTCGTGGGGACCCTCGCCGGAGCCCATGTAGACGCCCATGCGGTCGAGGTCGACCGGGGCGGTGAGTCGGCCCGTGCGGTCGCCGAGGCCGGCCTGCTCCCACGCCATCGCCGCCGCCGCCAGGGCGAACCGCGTTCCCTCGCCCGCGCCGGCGTGCCGCCCGGCGGACTCGGCCCCCATCACGCCGCCCAGGTCGAACCCACGCACCTCGGCGGCGAAGTTGGTCGCGAACGAGCCGGCGTCGAACTTCGAGACCGGCCCGATCGCGCACTCGCCGCGGAGCAGACGGGCCCACGCGGTCTCGAGATCCGAACCGAGGGGCGTCACCCACCCCATGCCGGTGATGACGACCCGGCGTGGGCTCACTCCTCGCCCTCGCCGCCGCTCCCTTCGTCCTCGTAGTCGTCCTCGTACTCCTCCTCGTCGACCTCGCCCCGCAGCTCGCGCAGCTTGTCGGGGTTGAGCACGCGGACCAGCCCGTCCTTCAGCCGGCGCTCGCCGAAATTGATCACCAGACCCAGTTCAAGGTCCGCCGCGCGGAGCTGGGCCCGCAGCTCGCTGCGCGGCTGCGTGCCGATCTCGGCGTGCTCGGCCATCAGCTTCACAAGGAATCGGTCCCCGATGAAGAAGTCCGCGGTGACCTTCCCGACCACCTCTCCATCGAACTCGACTTCGAAGGCGTGCCCCTCCTTGAACGGGATCTCCTCGGCCTTGAGCTCGATCGCGAGGGACTTGCGGTAGACCTCGCCGGGGTACCCGGGGCCGAGCTCCTTGTGCACCTCGATCGCGCACCCGATGACCCGCCGCGAGAGCTCGGTCAGCGCGGGGTCCAACTCGTCGAGCTGCACGCTGCGACGCGGGCCTCCCTGCGGGCCGCCCTGATGACCGCCGTGGTGCGGGCCCCGGCCCCGCCCCCCGTTGCCGCCTCGCCCGCCCCGGAAGTTCCCGCCGCGATGGTCGCCCCGTCCGCTGTTGTATCCGTAGTCACCTGGCATAGCGATTCTCCAAGCCGACCCCCCGCCACCGCCGCCGTCCACAGCCCGGACGCGGGGGGGATGATCACCAACCCTCAGACTCTCCCCTCGAATCGAGTCAGCACCAGGGCGCCGACCTGCCCACCAAGAGATGGGGTGCAGACCAATATGGTACGCAGATCCGCGTCCCTCGCCGGGGCCGGGCCGACCCGCAGGCCCGCCGCCCCCCCCCCCGCATGCATACGCGCGGGAAGCCGCTGACGCCGCAGCGCCATCGCCCCGACCGCGGCGAGCAACGCCCCATGCCCAGCCACGGTGTTGCCGAGGATCGGCGTGACCGTGATCGTCTCGATCTCCGCCAGCCGCGGGCCGAAGACTTCCGCCAGGGCGTTGCGCTCCCCCCGGTCCGCCGCGGGGATGCCCAGCGCCCCGGGCACGATCGCGTCGACCTCGTCCGGGCCGACGCCCGCGTCCGCCAACGCCGCACGCACCGCCCGCCGCAGGCCGGTGTCGACGAACGCCTCCCCGGGATCGGCGTCGAACAGGCCGGGGAAGATCGCCCCCGCGGAATGCCCCGCGCCGAACCCGGCGACCCGCGCGAGGACACGCCCGGGGTCCCGCGCCGCCGCCCGCTCGGCGCACTCGAGCATCAGGATCGCGCCCCCCTCGCCCGGCAGCGAGCCGGTCGAGGCGGGGTCGTACGGCAGGGCGAACGCCCGGGCGTCGGCCCCGTCGCCCGTTCCCGCGACGCGGCCCGCCTTGCTCAGCCGAATCAACCCCATCGGGTTGACCTTCGATTCGACGCCGCCCGAGAAGCAGACATCCGCGTCGCCCCGCTCGATCACCCGGCTCGACTCGCCCAGGCTCAGCAGCCCGCTCGACTCGGCGCAGGTGATCGTGTTGCTGGGCCCCTCCGCCCCGTGGATGATCGTCACATGGCACGCGAGCATGTTCGGCAGGTACTTGAGCATCCACAGCGGGGGCAGGTTGTTCATCGCCCCCTCCCCGCCGTCCGCCGAACCCCAACGCCTCGCGCTGAACGCCCCGCCCTCCGTGCTCGTCGAAAGCGCCGCGGTCAACTCGTCGATCTCCGCGGAGATCAGCCCCGCCCCGATCTGGCAACCCGTCCGCTCCGGCGTGATCGCCGCGGCCTCCGCGGGGGTCGGCGCGAGAGTCGTCTCGCCGCTGCCCCGGCTCGAAAGCCCCGCGTCGAGCAGCGCCAACTGCGCCGCCGCCACCGCGAGTTCGGTGTCCCGCGCCATCACCTTCGTCGCTTTTCGGTACGCCTTCGGGACATAGTCGCGGGCGCTCAGCCCATCGACCTCCCCCGCGAGGCGACAGGGAAGGCCCGACGCGTCGAACGACCGGATCGGCCCCAGAACGCACTCCGCACGCTCGAGCGCATCCCAAGCCCGGTCGGCCCCCGCGCCCGACGCGGCGACCACCCCGGCCCCGGTGATGACGACCCCGCGATGCATCGTCGCCCAGTGTAGAGGGCGGCCCGTCGCCGCGTCGGGGGGCGTCCGCCCATGCCCCGCGGGGCCTCCGCTGCAGCCCGCCGACCCGCCGCGCCGATGCAATGGGGACGATGCCCCCGCGCCGACGCCAAGCCGAGCGACCGCGCCCCCCGATCGACGCGGGCTGGCTCTTCCTCCTCGCCGGCCTGCTCCTCATGGCCGCCGGCGTGCTGATCCCCGCGCAGCAGGACCTCGAGCGGGCCCTCTGGCGACGCGACCGCGTCCTGCACGCGGAGATGCACCGCCTCCACCGCCTCACCCGTTACGAGACCTACCTCGACGCCCTCCAGCGGGGCGACGAGGCCGTCGTGCACCACCTCGCCCTGACCCAGCTCGGGCTGACCCCCGCCGACACCGCCGTCGTGCTGCTGACCGGCGAGGGCGACGCCCAGGACGCGTCCGTCTTCGCCGCCCTCGAGCCCCCCCCGCTGGTGCTGCCGGAAGCCCGGACCCTCAACTCCCGCCTCGCCCGGCTCGCGACAGGCGAACGCTCCCGCCTCTGGCTGCTCGCGGGGGCGTCCCTATTGGTCCTCATCGGGCTGCTGCCCCCGGGGAACGAGCCTGCCGACTCACCCGCCGCCGGGTGAGACCGGGCCGGGCCGCAGCCGCCCCGACCCACCCCGCCGGCGTGCCTTCCCGCACTCCGGGCAGGTGGCGAGATCGCCAAGCGGGTACGCACACCGCACGCACTCCCCACGCCGGGCCCGCTCGCGCTTCTTGGCGCCGGTCAACAACCGCCACACCGCGCGTACTACCGACCACACCGCGAAAAAGAGCAGCCCGAAGAACCCGGTATTCCCCGCCGTACCCACAAGCAGCGGTCGGAGCGGGAGGATCGGGTCGTCGAAGACCGGGATCGCCGTCCCGTCGTAGTTTGTCCCCAGGCGCGGGATGCGGACGGCCCACTCATTCCGCGGAGCCTCCCACGGGAACCCGTGCGCGGGATCCGCAACCTCGCCGAGGCGATAGCGAACGCGACCGTACATCGATGGAAGCGGCCACCCCGTGACCTGCTCAGCAACCCGGATATACCGAGTCCGTGCCATCTCCTCCGGCGACGCTTCCGCCGACATGACGCTCCAACCGGGCGGCCGAAGAAGCCCGATGGACAGGGAACTCGGCGCCGCGCTCGGTCCGAGGAACGAGATGTCCCATCGCTGGCCGAGCGGGATCCCGCTCAACCCCGCCGTATCAGGAGGAAAGGCGAGATCGAACGGGAAAATGACTTGAAACTGCGGGTACCACTCGAGCACGCCGAGCGTAATCGAGGAATGCACCATCCACGCCTGTCTGCTTCTCGTCGGCGACACCAATGGGGCGCTGACGGAAGTCGAGTAGCCCGCCCCGGCGACGAAGGGCGAAACGCCCACCGCGATCCCTGCCTGGACCGCAAACGCGACGACGACGCAAACCACGACTTGAACGAGCCAGCGATGGCGCGTGCTATCCGGATTTCGCCTTCGCCCCGATCTCATGGGCATGCGGGGGTCCAAGAGTTGCATAAAGTCACCAGCCCCGGACCGCACGAAGTTGTCGGTGTACATGGCTGACTGCACGGGCCGATGCACCCCGCCGGCGTGCCTTCCCGCACTCCGGGCAGGTGGCGAGATCGCCAAGCGGGTACGCACACCGCACGCACTCCCCACGCCGGGCCCGCTCGCGCTTCTTGGCGCCGGTCAACAACCGCCAGAGCGCACGAGAAACCGACCACACCGCGACGAAGAGCAGCGCGAAGAACCCCGTGTTCCCCGCCGTCCCCAGCAGCAGCGGTCGGAGCGGGAGGATCGGGTCGTCATGCAGGGGAATCCTGAGACCATCAGGCAGCGTGGCCAATCGGTGAATCCTCAGCCCCAATGCGTAACGCGCGGGCTCCCACTCGAACCGTCCCGCCGGTTCGGCGGTCGCTTTCCGGGCGTACCAGCACCGACCCAGCATCGAAGGCAACGGAAAACCAACTGCCTGCTCTGCGACTCGAAACTCCTGTGTTCGCTTAACATCCTCATCGTCCATCGGCCAACTGAGCACGCTCCATGCTGGAGCATCGACCGCCAACAGCCCGCCGCCGGCTCCGCCTTCCGGCAGCCGGCCCCCATAGAGAAGCTCATTCCGCTCGCCCAGCTTGATCCACCCGAGTTGCGCAAGATCGGGGGGGATCCCGCAGATCTGCTGCGTCGGTGTCCACGGGAGAAACACCAACTCGCATCGAAGGGTCACATGCCAGGTCCCCCCCGTGTCCGGGTTCCACACATCGACCGGCCGATCTGAAATGAGCGCCCGACCGTTTCCGACAAAGGGTGAGAGCGCGAGTGCGAGCACCGCCTGAAAAGCCATCGCCCCAAGAAGCACGACCAAGGCACGACGCGCTCGAACTCGACGCCACATGGGCCTCGGGTCGCGCTTCACCACTGACACTCCGGGAACCATGGAGTACACGCCTGCCCGCCGAGTGAAGTATTGGTGGGCGCACAACTTACCCCGGATTGCGGAGGGCATGAGACCCCAACACATGTTCCGCCCGGCGGCATTGTTGGGTATGCCTGCGCGACGCATGTGTCCCACTGATATGCGGAACAGGACCTCGTCTGGGTGCACACAGCCACGGAACAGTTCAGGTAGCGGTGCCGGAGCGTCCGGGATTGGCTGCGTGTTGCGATCCGAAAGTAGTCGAAGACGCACTGACCAAGGTGGTTTGGGGTCGGCGTCGAATCGAGGCTCCACGCGCCGCACACCCAAGGCGAACTTGATTGTGCCGAGACCCAGGTCCGCGGCCAGCAACATTGCTGCGCCGCGTCCCACAGGTCGTCGAACACGCCGAACCCGGTCTCCGGCACCGCGATCTCCGCCTCGAACGACTCGGCGAGCATGTCAAACCACGCCCCCGCGCTCAATTGAATGCAGTCGTCCGGGTGCGGGCTCGGGTCGATCGGTGTGCTCCCCCCCACCGGCGGGGTGCCCGCGCCGATCTTCGCGACCGCCGGGTAGCCCAGGAACTCAAGCACCTCCAGCAACGCCAACGGATCCCCCGCCCCCTCCACCGCGGGCTCGAGCGGGTCGCCGCTCACAAGGCCGCTACCGAACGGCTCCGGCGCCCCCCCCACCACCGCCGGGTCCTCCAGCAGCACCCAGTCGAGCGGCAGGTCGGCGAGCCCGTCCACAACTTCATCCGGCGATTGCCCCGTCTGGCCCGCGAGATACAGCACGATCTCCTCGTACGACGCCGTCGTCCACGCCCCGATCGACCACGACCCGTCAACCTGCCTGTCGGCGAGCAACCCGATGACCCCCGCGGGGAGTTGATCCGGGTTCCGCAGCATCAGCAGCCGCCTCACCACCCCGGCGTCATGGAGCGGCGTCGAGGTCCACCCTTCCATGTCGAGCGAAGTGGGCGCGACCTCATCCGCCAACGCGACGGACACACTCATCAGACAGGCAGACAGGCAGACAGGCAGACAGGCAGACAGGCGCATTATGAGGTCTCCTTTCAATCCAGAGAACCTCAGCTCAGGATACCGGACCTGCGCAGCCGAACAAGCCTTATCGCCAGATTCTTACGAGCACGCGGGGGCCAGCGCCGGGAATCACGCCCAAACGCAGGTCCGACATTGCTTTGAACCCAGCCCGCCCGATCAGGCCGGGCGATGCCCCATCCGCCCCGCCGGTTCCATGAAGTGCAGTTCGAGGTAGCGCGCGACATAGTCAATGATCGACGACGCCTCGGGGATCTCCGGGTTGCTCGTCGCGCCGTACGGCTCGAAACGCATCCCCTTGAACCGCACCACCGCGTCACGCACCGTCAGCCCGTGCTGGAGCGCGATGCTGAACGCGCGGCAAAAAGCCTGACAAAATCCAGAAATGGCCGAGCCCTCTTTGCTGATCTTGATGAAGACCTCGCCGGGGGACCCGTCCTCGTACAGACCGATCGTCAGGTAGCCCTCGATATTGGCGACCATGAACTTGTGGGTGATCGACTGACGGGTCGAGGGCAGGGCGTGGCGTGAGACGATCATGGGTTCACGACTCCCGGAACAGGGCCCGGATTCGGGCCCAGGAAAAGACCCGGAACAGGGGTCGCCGTCGCCCCCAAATGCACTCTCCGATGCGCTCCGCTCCGTCATGCCCGGAGCGTAGCCCCGATCACTCTCGCCGGGGCCCCCGAGTTATCGGGTGACCCCGCGCCACGCGTCCACAATCCCCACGACCACGCCCCGGCGGGGGTGGATCGGTTGCTTGGCGCCGATTCCGGGCCGATACTTGTTCGTCATGGCCGCCGGTGGGGCGACATCACGAGACCCCGGGCAACGGGCCGCCGTCAGCGCGTCCGTCTCGATGCTCATCGTGATGCTGCTCTCGCTCCCGGTCGCGGCCGGGATGCGGGCTGTCGCCGATCCTGCCTCGGGCGCGCGCACGGGCCTCGCCCTCCACCCCGGCCTGCCGGCGGTCTTCGCCGGGACGCTGCGGAACGGCATCCGGTTCGAGGGCGACGCCGCCGGGCCGCGCGCGACAATTGCCGCCGAGCCGGCGCGGTTCTCCCTTCCCGGCGCGGTGCGCATCGAGCCGCTGCTGCGCGACGCGCTGCTCGATCTGCCCCCGCCCCAGGCGACGGCCTGATTCGCGTTCCTCCGTCCCCCTTCCCGCATCCATCAGAACCAGGTCCGCATGCCGCCCGTTCCCGGGCCGGCGTTTGCACGATTCCCACCCCGAGCCCCCTCCGCATCCGGTCGGGGCCGGTGAAAGGCACCCATGGCCAGCCAGGACATCCCCGTTGTCGGCCCGCTGCTCAACAAGATCTTCGGGACCCGCAACGACCGCTTCGTGAAGCGCTACACCCAGCGCGTCGAGCAGATCTCCGCCCTCGAACCCGAGATGCGGGCGAAGACCGACCAGGAACTCCGCGATCTTGTGCACGAGCTCCGCGACCGGCACGACAAGGGGGCCAAGACCGAGGACCTGCTCGTCCCCGCGTTCGCCCTCGCCCGGGAGGCGATGGACCGGCATGTCGGCATTCGCAAGGTCTTCAGCCCCGAGCACCACTTCGATCCGGGCCGCCTGCCCCCGTCGGTCCGCCCCGTCTACGACCGCCTGCGGGCGGAGATGGACGCGGCCGAGCCCCGCCCCCCGGAGGGCGACCTCTTGGGGTGCGCCGAGCCAGTGCCCGCCTGGGTCTGGATGGACATCCCGACCGAGATCTACGAGGCCGTGCGGGAGATCTACCCCGAGTCCAAGCCCCCGTTCCGGGCCCGCCCGTTCGATGTGCAGCTCATCGGCGGCATGGTGCTCAGCCAGGGCAAGATCGCCGAGATGCGCACGGGCGAGGGCAAGACGATCGTCGCCCCGCTCGCGGCGGCCCTGGCGGTGATCGAGCGGCGTCATGTCCATGTCGTGACGGTCAACGACTACCTGGTCCAGCGTGACCGCGACTGGGTCTTCCCCTTCTTCCGGGGCCTGGGCATGACGGTGGGCGCGATCCATCCCCAGCACCAGCAGCCCGAGGAGATCAAGCGGGTCATGTACCGCTGCGACGCGGTCTACGGCACGACCGCCGAGTTCGGGTTCGACTACCTCCGCGACAACATGAAGCGGTCGGTCGAGCAGCAGGTGCAGCGCAAGCGGCAGTTCGCGATCGTCGACGAGGTCGACAGCGTGCTGATCGACGAGGCGCGCACGCCGCTGATCATCTCGGGCCCCGCCCACGAGGACAACCCCCGGTACGACCTGGCGGACCGGCTGGCCCGCCACCTCGTCGAGAAGCAGAAGCCCTGGCAGGAGCTCGAGGACCAGGTCACGGCCTGCAAGGAGCGGATCAAGGGGTACGAGGGCGACATCCGCCAGGCCCGCGACCGGGCCCGCGTCCCCGAGATCCAGCAGAAGCTCGAGTCGGAGAAGAAGCGGCTCCCCGAGCTCGAGCGCGAGCGGGACGCGCACACGCAGTACTACGAGGTCAAGATGGAGCGCAAGACCGCCCACCTGACCCACGAGGGCATCGCCGAAGCCCAGCGCGTCGCGGGCGTGGGCTCGTTCTATGTCGATGAGAACCAGGACATCCCCCACCTCCTCGAGCAGTCCGTCCGGGCCCACGCGGTCTACGAGCGCGACCGCGACTACATCGTGATGGATGTCCCCGACCGGATGACCGGGCGGACCGAGCCCGGCGTCGTGATCGTCGACACCAACACGGGCCGCCCCATGATCGGGCGTCAGTGGTCCGACGGGCTGCACCAGTCGGTCGAGGCGAAGGAGGGCGTCCCGATCAAGCAGGAGACGCAGACCGTCGCGACGGTGACGATCCAGAACTTCTTCAAGATGTACAAGCGGCTGGCGGGCATGACCGGCACCGCGGACACCGAGGCCCAGGAGTTCCACGACATCTACCACCTCGATGTGGTCTCGATCCCGACCAACAAGCCGATGATCCGCGTCGACCACGACGACCTGATGTACCTCCGCGCCAAGGACAAGTGGGAGGCGATCGTCGACGAGATCAAGCACTTCAACGATCTGGGCCGCCCCGTGCTCGTGGGCACCACCAGCGTCGAGAAGAGCGAGATGCTCAGCAAGATGCTCGCCAAGAAGCACCAGGTCAAGCACGAGGTGCTCAACGCCAAGCAGCACGAACGCGAGGCGCACATCGTCGAGGACGCCGGCGTGCTGGGCGCGGTGATGATCGCGACCAACATGGCGGGCCGGGGCACGGACATCAAGCTGGGCTCGCTCACCCGCGAGGCGCTGCTCGACCACTGGCTCCGCCGGGGCGTCTGCTCCCGCAAGATCTCGGTCACCTCGACCGACGACGAGGTCCGCGAGGATGTCTTCCGCAAGATCGCGCCGACCGAGCTCAAGGACGCGGGCCTGAAGAAGCGCGACCTCGAGGAGATGCCCTTCGACCAGCTCGAACTCATGCTCCTTCGCCACTGGGCCGGGCTCTACACATGGATCGCGCCCAAGCAGATCGAGACGATGAACGCCCCGGCGCTGATGGAGGCCCTCGACGCGACCGGGCGGCTCCGGCTGCACCGGGTCGGGTGGTTCGACGACATCGAGACCATGGGCGGGCTGCATGTCATCGGCACCGAGCGGCACGAGAGCCGACGCATCGACAACCAGCTCCGCGGCCGCTCGGGCCGGCAGGGAGACAAGGGGTCGAGCCGGTTCTATGTCTCCCTCGAAGACGACCTGATGAAGATGTTCGCGGGCGAGACGACGCAGAAACTCCTGGCCCGGATGGGCATGAAGGAGGGCGACGCGATCGAGCACCCGTGGCTGTCGAAGAATGTCGAGCGGGCCCAGCGCAAGGTCGAGGAGCGGAACTTCCAGATCCGCAAGAACATCCTCGAGTACGACGAGGTCATGGAGCACCAGCGACAGTTCTTCTACGGGCTGCGCCAGCGCGTGCTCGAGGGCCGCGATGTCAAGGGCCTGATCTTCGAGTACATCGAGGAGGCGATCGACGACGCCATCGCGGAGATGCTCGACCCCGAGTACCCCGCCCTGTGCGCCGCCGAGTTCACGCAGGCGAGGCTCGAGGTCTCGATCCCCGCCGAACGCCTGCGCGGCAAGGACCGCAACGAGATGGAGGCGGCGATCCGAAAGATCGCCAAGGAAGAGGCGACGCACATGATCGACATCACCATCGGCGAGTACATGCCGATGGAGGGCTCGGAGATCAGCGTCGACTTCGACTCGGCCGGGCTCATCCGCTGGGCCAAGAACCGCTTCGGGGTCGAGATCGACGCGGGCGACCTCCGCGAGGGCGGCGCCCGCGAGCGCCGCGCCGTGCAGAACATGCTCGAGGCCGCGGCCCACGAGCAGATCGCCCGGGCCGACCTCGACGGGCTCGGCGAGTTCATGGACCGCAACTTCGGGGCCCGCCGGCTCTCGGAGTGGGTGAACCGCAAGTTCGGCTTCGAGGTCGACCCGGCTGAGATCATCGCGGCGCGCGACGACGAGGAACGCGACCCGCGCGACCCGATCCTCGAGAAGGCCCGCGAGCTCTACACCAAGCGCGAGGCCGAGTACCCGGTCGAGTTCATCATGGAGATGACCATGACGCTCGCCCGGCAGAACCCGCAGCACGCCTTCGACGAGCTCGGGGCCTGGGCCCGCAACCGCTTCGGGCTCGAGCTGACGCCCGACGAGATCAAACGCACCCCGCCCCAGAAGATCGCCGAGCGCCTCCGCGAACGGCAGAAGTCGTTTGTCGAGGAGAACCGCCTCGCGGCGATCATCGACGAGGCGTGCGCGATCGAGGACGACAACGCCCTCGACGCCTTCCTCAAGGACCGTTGCGGCGCGGGCCTGCCGGAGCGGATGCGCTACCTCGACGACGCCGAGGAACGCCGCGACGCCGTCTCCGCCCGGGTCGAGAACCTCATGCGGGCCGAGTTGCTCTTCTTCGAACGCACGATTCTGCTCGACACGCTCGACTCGGCGTGGAAGGACCATCTCTACGAGATGGACAAGCTCCGCGATGTCATCGGGTTCCGGGCCTTCAGCCAGACAGACCCGAAGATCCAGTACAAGCGCGAGGGCTCCCAGCTCTTCACCCAGATGCTCGAGAATGTCCGCGACAAGGTCACCGACTACATCTTCAAGGCCCGCATCACCCCCGCCGCCGCCCTGCGCGGCATCGGCGCCATGCCGGGCGGCCGGACCACCCCCGCGGTCAGCCCGCCCCGCCCCCCGGCCCCGGCCCGGGCCCCCGCCGCCGCCCCACTCGCCGGCATGATCCCCGGCAGTTCCATCGTCGGCCCGGGGCTCACCTTCGCGGCGCCCCGGCCCGCCCGCGCCCCCCCGGGTCAGGGCCCGACCACCCCCAAGCCCGACGAGCAGGCCGCCCCGGGGGTGGACGGCATGGAGACCGGCGAGTCGGCCTGATCGCAACGCTCTTTTCCTGGAGTCGGATCACACCCGCCCCCAAGCCCGTATAGGCTGGTGGCACCGGGGGCCGCGGGTGGAGACTCCGTCCCCGCCCCGGGAGGCGACGCATGACCCCCGCCTGCCAAGGAGACTGCCGATGAGACCCGCAGGCCGACACGCGTTCACGCTGGTTGAACTCCTGGTCGTCATCGTCATCGTCGGCCTGCTGATCGCGCTCGTGCTCGCGGTCGGCTCGGGGGCGCTCTCGGGCGGCCGGGGACGGCAGACCGCCGACACCATCCGGGCCGTGGACCAGGCCATCGCAACCTATGTCGCCGAGGTCGGGCAGGCGCCACCGGCGTTCGTTGTCACCTATGCCCCGGGCCGCCCGCAGACCGGGCAGTTCGTCCGCGAGGACTTCGCGGCCTATCCCCTGCTCGACGGCGTCGATCTCTCGGACGGCGACGCGAACCGGACCGTCATCAACTCGATCGGGCTCTTCCTGCGGGCGTTGGAGGATGTCGGGCTCGAGGACACCCTCGCGACCCTCCCGGCCGAGGTGTTGACCCGGTGGGACGGGGATATCGACATCGTCGAGACCACCGGCGAAGTCACCGACGCCCCGGGCCGGCAGCCCGAGCTGCGGACCATCCTCGACGCATGGGGCCGCCCGATCCGCTTCGTTCACCCCGCCTGGGACGGCATCGTGACCGAACAGGACAACCGGGGCATCGAACGGACCCTCGGCCGGTTCGGGGACGGCGTCCTCGCGATCTCGTCCAATCCGCCCGGGAGCGAGTTTGATTACTGGCTCCCCGCAAACAGGGCCCCCACCAGCTTTGATCCCAACGAGCCGGCCGATTTCCCGATCAGCCGTGTCCGCCGCGACCGACTGACCCAGGCCGACCGGAACGGCTGGCTGGAAAACGGCTTGCAGCCGATCGGCGACGGCGACGGTGGCTATGTGATCGGCGGCGTGCCCTACGCCTATTCGGCGGGCGAGGACGGGGACCCGTCCACCACCGACAACAATGTCTACACGACCGTTCCCCGGTTCGCAGCGGAGTAGATCCACCGGAACAGGTGGATTAGCCCGGAATCCGAGAGAACATTCTGAGACAACATGTTGAGAAATTTTCTCAACATGTTGAATCGCTACCCAAACACGCATTGAATCTTCCCGGGAGGCCCATGCCGGGCCGGGGCAAGCCATGTCAATCGATGGGACCGTGCCGGATCAGGCCGCGTGCGAGCGGCCCGGCGGGTGTGAGCGATACGAATCGCCGGTCATCCGCAAGGTGTTCCAGTTGCACCACATGATGATGCGGGTGGGCGACCGGATGGCCTCGCCGCACGGGCTGACGAGTTCGCGATGGATGCTGCTGTGCGCCCTGGGCCGGTCGGACCAGCCGCGCACGATCGCGGAGATCAGCGAGGAGGCGTTGCTGAGCCCGCAGAACATCAGCCGGATGGCGGCCGCGATGGAGGGCGACGGGCTGGTCAGCCGGTTTTCCGTGCCGGGCTCGGGGCGGTCGACCTTTGTCGGCCTGACGGAGGCAGGGTGGCAGGCGTACGGGCTCACGCGGGAACTCGCGGGGCGGATCCTCGGGCCCCTGCTCACCGGTTTCGACGAGACCGCGATCGATCGGCTGGACAAGGACCTGGAGAAGTTGATCGAGAACACCCGGCTGCTCGAGCAGTCGCTGATCTCGCAGTCGCCCGGTCAGGCCGGGCAGACGGAGGACGAATGAACCGGCTGATGTTGGTTGTGTCGCTGGCGGCCTCGGTGTTCGCGGGGCTGAACCCCGCGTTCGGACAGGGGCCTCCGCCGGCGACGGTTCGGGTCGACGCGGCGCGTGAGGAGCGCCTGATGGCGCCCCGGGCCGTGACGGGCGAGGTCGTCACGCTCAGGCGTTCGCTCATCGCGGCCCAGGTGGAGGGGCTCGTGATCGAACTGGCGCTCAACCCGGGAGACGCGGTCGAGAAGGGCGCGGTGATCGCCCGCCTCGACGACGGGCTCGCGCGGCTCTCGGTCGCCCAGGCGGAGGCGGACCTGGAATCGGCGCTCGGGCTGATCGCGCAGCGGGAGGCCGAGTTGTTCCGCGCCGAGCGCGACCTCGAACGCGTGCGGACGCTGTCGGAGCGTGGATCGGCCACCGCGAGTGAGTTGGACGCGGCGGAAGCGAACATGCTGACGGGCCGGGCCCTGCTGGCGCAGGCCCGCGCCGAGGCGCAGGCGGAGGAGGCGGCCTTGGGGCTGGCCCGGCGCGAACTGGCGGACAAGACGATCATCGCCCCGTTCGCGGGGCGGGTGGTGCAGAAGCAGGCCGAGATCGGGGAATGGGTCACGCCGGGCGACACGATCGTCGAGCTGGTGTGCATGGACGAGCTCGAGGCGCGGATCGATGTCCCCGAGCACCTGATCGGGTATCTCTCGGAGGAGTTGGGGACGATCCCGCTGCGGATCCCGGCGCTCGGCGCCGAGCCCGACGCCGAGGCGGCCGTGATCAGCGTGATCCCGCAGGCGGACACGCTGAGCCGGATGTTCCGCGTGCGGCTGTCGGTGGCGAACCACGCGGGGCTGCTCAAGCCCGGGATGAGCCTGACCGCGTTCGTGCCGACAGGGTCGTTCGAGCCGGTGCTCACGGTGCACAAGGACGCGCTGCTGCGGGACGACGCGGGCGAGTTCGTCTACATGGCCGTCCCGTTCCGCAGCGAGGGCAACCCTGCGATCACGGGCCAGGCGGTGCCAGCACGGGTCGATCGGCTCTTCGCCGCGGGCGACCGCGTGGCGATCCGCCCCGGGCAGGTGCGTGCGGGGTCCATGCTGCTGGTCGAGGGCAACGAGCGTGTCTTCCCGACGCAGCCGCTCGTGATCCAGGATGCGCCGGAGGGGTCGCCGTTCGCGGCGGGGGCGGCGGAAGGCGGGCCGAACTGATGGACATCGTGCGTCTGGCGATCAGCAAGCCCGTCGGGGTGACGGTGGGCGTGATCCTGCTGGTGATGTTCGGGCTGATCGGGCTGACGGCGATCCCGATTCAGCTGACGCCCACGGTGGACCGCCCGATCATCACGGTGACGACGGTCTGGCCCGGGCGCAGCCCGGAGGAGATCGTCGACGAGATCGTCAAGAAGCAGGAGGAGGAGCTCAAGAATGTCGCGAACCTGAAGCGGATGAGCTCGCTCTCGACGCAGGGACAGGCGACGATCGAGCTCGAGTTCTACATCGGCGCGAGCATCGACCGCGCGCAGCAGGAGGTCTCCGACTCGCTGCGCCAGGTCCCCGATTACCCGGAGGAGGTCGAGGAACCCCGGATCACCGTGGCCGACGGCGCGAGCGAGAACGCGATCGCGTGGATCATCGTGGACATCGACCCCGCGGTGGTGAACGACTTCCCGGGCTTCGACATCACGCACCTCTTCGACGCCCTGGACAAAGAGGTCAAGCCCGAACTCGAACGCATCGAGGGCGTTGCGGAGGTGAACATCTACGGCGGAAGGGAACGCGAGGCCCGCGTCTACGCGGACTCGTTCGCGCTGGCGCAGCGGGGACTGAACCACCTGGACCTGGTCAACGCCCTCCGGCAGGAGAACCGGAATGTCTCGGCAGGCACGATCGCCGAGTCGAAGCGCGACTACCGCGTCCGCCTGACCGGGCAGTACGAGACGACCGAGCAGATCCTCGAAACAATCGTCGCCTACCGCGACGGATCCCCGGTGTTCGTCAAGGATGTCGCGACGGTCGAGCTCGGGCACGAGAAGCAGGTCGGGTTCGTGCGCTCCTTCGGCCACCCCTCGATCGCGATGAATGTCATCCGGCAGAGCGGGGCGAATGTCGTCGACATCATGAAGGAACTCCGCACCCGCCTCGACACCGTGCGGAGTGAGATCCTGCCCAACCTCGCGCCGGACGGCTACGAGGCCGCGGGCCCCCACCTCCGCATGCGCCAGGTGTACGACGAGACCACCTACATCGACTCGGCGATCGGGCTGGTGGTGCAGAACCTGTGGATCGGCGGGACGATCGCGGGCGTGGTGCTCATGGTGTTCCTCCGGTCGATCGTCTCGACGACGATCGTGGCGATCGCGATCCCGGTCTCGGTCATCGGCACCTTCCTGGTGATGCTGGGCCTGGGAAGGACGCTCAATGTGATCTCGCTCGCGGGTCTGGCGTTCGCCGTGGGCATGGTCGTCGACAACGCGATCGTCGTGCTCGAGAACATCTACCGCCGGATCCAGGCGGGCGACCCGCCCATGAAGGCCGCCTACAGGGGGGGCAAAGAGGTCTGGGGCGCGATCCTCGCGTCGACCCTCACGACCGCCGCGGTGTTCATCCCCGTGCTCACGATCCAGGAAGAGGCCGGGCAGCTGTTCCGCGACATCTCGCTCGCGATCGTCGCCTCGGTGATGCTCTCGCTGGTGGTCTCGGTGACGGTGATCCCCGCGGCGGCGGCGCGGTGGATCCGGCCCAGGACCAGGTTCGCGACCAAGGTCGGGAAGTGGTGGCACGGGCTCTTCGGGCTCGATCGCGTGTTCGGCTCATTGGTGACATGGACGGCCGACTCGCTGCACTGGTCGATGACCGGGTGGCGCGGGTGGACCCTCCGCCCGCTGGTCGTGCTGGTGATGACCGCGGTGAGCATCGGGGGCGCGGTCCTGCTGGCCCCGCCGCTGGACTATTTGCCCGCGGGCAACCGCAACCTGGTGTTCGGCGGGCTGCTGATCCCGCCCGGGCTCTCGGTCGACTACAAGGCCCAGCTCGCCGAGCGGATCGAATCGGTCGTGAAGCCCTACCTCGACGCATCGGTGAACGACCCCGCGTCGGTCGCGGCGCTGCCCCCGATCGATCGGCCCTCGTACGGCGGGCCTCCGAACCCGCCGTTCGACGCCGTGCCGCTCGAGAACTTCTTCATCGGCGCGTTCGGCTCGAGCATGTTCGTCGGGGGCACAAGCGAGCTGCCCGAGGTCGTCATCCCGGTCGGGACGCTGCTGACCAACGCGATCCGGCCCCTGCCCGACACCTACGGCGGGGCGCGGCAGTCCTCGATCTTCGGGCGCGGGCCGGGCGGGGGCTCGGGCAACAGCGTCGATGTCGAGATCGCCGGGCCCGATCTGGACCGGGTCATCGCCGCCGCGGACATGATCTACGGCATCGGCGGGGCGAGATACGGGTTCACCGAGGTCAGCCCCGACCCCGGCAACTTCAACCTGCGTCAGCAGGAGTTCCGCGTGAGACTCAACGACCGGGCCCGTGAACTCGGCGTGCGCAACGCCGAGGTCGGCACGGTCATCCGGGCGCTCTTCGACGGGGCGTTCGCGGGCGAGTTCAAGCTCGCCGACCGGAACATCGACATCAACCTCGTGCCGCAGGGGGGACGCCTCCGGTACAAGGAGCAGTTGGCGGAGATCCCCGTCGCCACCCCCGCCGGGCCGGTCGTCCCGCTCGACTCGATCGTCGAGATCGTGCCCGCGCTCGCGCCGCAGGACATCCGGCGTATCGAGGAACTCCCGGCGGTGACCGTGCGCTTCACCCCCCCGCAGGGCATGCCCGTCGAGCAGATGCAGGCCGAACTCGAACGCGAGGTCATCGCCCCGACGCGCGCCGCGGGGCTGATCGACCGGACCATGCGGATCAACATGGAGGGCACCGCCGCGCAGCTCCGCGAGGTGCAGACCGCCCTCTTCGGCGGCGGCGAGGGCGGCGAGAAGCTCCGCGTCGCCTCCGGCGCGCTCTATGCACTCTCCGCGATCGTCGGCGCGGGCGGGCTCGCCGTCGCGGCGTTCGCGGCGTGGCGGGCCGTTCGCCGGCGCAGCGGGCTCGTGGCCTGGGGCGTGATCGGCGCCCTGGGGATCGCCCTCGCGGCGGGCGTGCCGCTGCTCGCCTTCGCCTATGAGCCGGGGCTCATCCTCGCGCGGATGGTCTGGGCCCTGATCGTGACCTACCTGCTGATGGCGGCGCTCTTCGAGAGCTTCGTCTACCCCTTCGTCATCATGTTCAGCGTGCCGCTCGCCGTCGTCGGCGGCTTCGCCGGGCTGGCGATCGTGCACGCATGGTCCCTCGCCGACCCGACCAAGGCCCCGCAGCAGCTCGATGTGCTGACCATGCTCGGGTTCGTCATCCTCATCGGCGTGGTGGTCAACAACGCGATCCTCATCGTGCACCAGGCGCTCAATTTCATGCGCGGCGTGGGCGAAGGCGCGGACGACTCCGTCGACCCGCTCGCCCCGCTCGAGGCGATCCGCGAATCGGTCAAGACCCGGATCCGCCCCATCTTCATGAGCGTGCTCACCAGCGTGGGCGGCATGCTCCCGCTGGTGCTCTTTCCCGGCGCCGGCTCGGAGATGTACCGGGGGCTGGGGAGCGTCGTCGTCGGCGGGCTGCTCGTCTCCACCGTCTTCACGCTCGTGCTCGTCCCCCTCATGCTCAGCATGACCATCCAGGCGATGGAGGGCCTGCGGGCCGCCTTCAACGCGGACCGGACCGCAACCCCGCCGGCCCAGAACCCGGGCCCGGCACGCGGCACGGCCGAGCCCGCCGAGTCCCTCCAGCCCGCGTGAACCGTCCCGACCGCGGGGCCCCTGATACAGATTCCCTGCCGTCCTCGGGCGTCGGTGCCGTGGTTCATCTCGAAGAGTGAACCATGGTCGGTGCCGTGGCTCATCTCGAAGAGTGAACCATGGTCGGTGCCGTGGTTCATCTCGAAGAGTGAACCACGAGAGGACGGCGTAGGCCGCGCGACGCGCACGGATCAAACAGGACTGGTTTGACTCCCCGCCTCGCAGACCGCGGATCCCCGCTCCACGCCGCCGCACACGCTGCCCCGCATCGCGGGCCCTCCGTGCCCGGAAACCCCACAACGCCGGTCCCGGCCGCCGGCGAAGCACGTCGCCGCGGTCGGGCGCCCCATCCGCATGAGCAGGCCCCGCCCGCTTGGGGCGACCGCCGCAGGACCGGCCCACGCCCTTCGTCCTCCCGCCCCAGGGCCGCGCGAAGAGGCCGAGCACCGACTCGGCCCAAAAGCAGAACGGCCGGCCTCGCAAGAGGCCGGCCGTCGGGTTGCTTCAGATCAGCCGAATCTCGGGATCAGAAGAGGACGGAGAGCTGGCCGCGGAGGGCGATCTCGCCATCCTCGGTCGAGCCGAGGTAGCTGGTCGGGCTGTGGGCGCCCGGGGTGCCGGTGAAGCCGGCGAGGCCGCTGACCGCGCTGGGGTCGTTGATCGACCAGTTCAGGTCGACCGTGGCCTTGACCGCGTGGCTCTCGGGGAACATGTAGTAGTTCACGCCGAAGGTGAGGAAGTGGACATCGTCGTCGTCGAAGGAGCCGCGGTCCTCGTCGATGAACACGGCGTCCCAGCGGCCGAAGAGCTCGACCTGCTCGGTCACGAAGACGCCAGCCTGGACCACCAGGCCGAAATCGTCGAACTCATCGAAGGTGTCGTCGTCGACATGGCTGCCGATGAAGGCGGCGGCGGCGTTCCAGCCGTTGCCCTCAACAGTGGCGTCGACGGTGTAGATGATGAAGTCGCCCTCGGTGCCCGGGGAGAGCAGGTGGGGGCTGCCCGCGGTGGTCGGGGCGGTCTCGCCGTAGGTCTCCCAGTGGATGGCGGCGCCGATCTTGCCGGCGTAGTCGCTGTTGCGCCAGGAGGTGAAGTCGGTGAAGCGGGCCCAGTCGCCGGCGAACTTGAACTCGGCGCGGGCGGTCAGGGCGATGTCGGACTCGCCGGAGCCGTTGTACTCGCTGCCGATGGTGCGGAGACCGTCGGTCAGCGCACCGTACAGACGGAAGGCCTCGGCCTCGTAGCCGAACATCAGGCCCTGGCTGTAGCCCTGGTTGAAGACCTCGTTGGTCACGCTGCGGTCAGCGGCGAGCTGGAACTCGGGGTCGACGAGCTCTTCCCAGAGCAGCGGGGCCTTGAACTGACCCCAGCGGAGGAAGGCGCCGTCCATGCCCTCGAACGCGTACTGGCCGTAGGCCCAGGTCACGCCGAAGGTGTTCTCGTCGCTGCCCTCGCGGTTGTCACCGAAATCGCCGCTGATGCGGTAGGTGATGTTGTCGTTGATCAGGTTGCCCGACCAGTCGATACGGGCGCGGGGGATCTCGAACCCGTGGGTGAAATCGTCGTCGCCCACGCCGCCGTCCTCGTCGCGCCAGTTGGCGACATAGCGGAACTGGAACAGCGCGTTGGTGGTCAGCGTGCTCGAGCCATCACCGCTGGTGATGGTGAAACCGCTGCCCTCGCCCGCGCCCTGCAGCAGGCTCGAGCGGTTGGCGGCATCGGCGGCGAGCTCGGCGGCGTACGCGCGCTCGATGTCCAGGTCAGTCTGGGCGCCCGCGATGCTGCAAGCGGTGCCCGCGATCACGAAAGTCACGATCTTCCTCATGGCTGAGACTCCTTGGGCTTTACCCGGGACTACTCGACTGTCCCGCTCTTTGCCGGTCCTCTCGTCGGGCGAACCGTCACGCGACGGACGCTCGGCCTCGTCCCACACACCTCGGGACGCGATCGTCGATTCCCCGACGACCGAGAAGTCTATACCCGCTCGGCTAGCGAGTACAAACTCTGTTGACAAGGATTCGGCTAATACTCACTAGCATTTGCACTTTTCGGGTCATTTTCTCGCCCGAATATCCAATCAAAATACAAACAAAGAGTCCTCCCCGCTCCAGATCCACTCTTCACGGAATCCTGACGATCCGCCGGCACCCCTCCGCACCACCCCGAGGTACCCTTCGCCCGACAGGATCCGAGACCAGACCCGGACCGTTCAGGAGCCCGAGAAATGCCCCGGCGCGTGCTTGTGGTCGACGACGAGGCGGATCTCGCCGAACTCGTCGCGTACAACCTCTGGAAGGCCGGTTTCGAGACCCGCGTCGCCCACAACGGGGACGCCGGGCTTCGCGCCCTCGGCGAGTTCAACCCCGACCTGGTCATCCTCGATGTCATGATGCCCGAGCTGTCGGGCTACGAGGTTCTCGCCCGCATCCGCCGCAGCACTGACACCGCCAGCCTGCCCGTCATCCTCCTCACCGCACGCAGCGAGGAGAACGACGAGCTCCAGGGCCTCGCCGCGGGGGCGGACGACTACATCACCAAGCCATTCTCCATGAAGGTGCTTGAGGCGAGGATCGACGCGCTCCTCAGGCGGTCGTTCGAGAGCCGCGACGAGCAGGGCCTGCTCACCGTCGGCCCGGTCTCGCTCAACAAGCAGACCCACGAGGCGAGCCTGGCGGGGCAACTGCTCTCGCTCACCGTCACCGAGTTCCGCCTGCTCTCGGCCCTCATCGAGGCCCAGGGCAAGGTACTCTCCCGGCACGCGCTTATTCAGAAGGCGATGGGGTCGGGCGTCACGATCACCGAGCGCACCATCGATGTCCATGTCACCGCCATCCGCAAGAAGTTCGGAGAGGCCTCCGGCCTCATCAAGACCGTCCGCGGCGTGGGCTATCGGATCGACGCCGACACCTCCCCGTCGGCCGACGCCGGGTCGGACGCGCCCTCCTCGGCCGCGGCCCGCTGACCCCGCGGGGACCGCATGACCGGCAGGCCACGCCCCGACGCCGACCCCTCGCTCCTCGCGTGGCTCGCCTTCACCGCCGTCGCGTTCACCCTCGCCCGCTTCGCCCCCGCCTGGACCGCGGCCCTGTGCGTGCCGGCCGCCGGGTTGATCGCCTGGCTGATCGGCGTCCGCCGCTCGGCGGGGCTCGAGCACCGCCTCCGCCGCAGCACCGAAGCCGTGGGCGAACTGGGCACAGTCGCCGCCGCCTCGCTGCCCGCGCCGCCCCCCCGCCCCATCCCGGACGACCTCGTCGCGGCGGACGCGCTCGACCTGGCGATCCGCAACCGGGGCGAGGACCTGGCCGGGATGCATGCACGCCTGCTCGAGTCACGCGCGGTCCTGCGGGGATGCCTCAACGCCGTGGACACCCCGGTGATCTCGACCGACGAAGCGGGGCGGGTCACGCTGATCAACCGGGCCGCCGAGCGGCTCCTGAAACGCACCCCGGGCTCGCTCGTCGGCGTGCCCTTCGAGGAACTGGTCTCGAGCAGCGCCATCCTGGAGCTGCACGCCCGGGCCGAGGGGGGGGAGGCCTGCCGGCGCAGCATCCGCCTCCCCTTCAACGGCGCGCCACGGTTCTACGAGGTCTCGGCCGTCCCGGTCCGCCTCGACATCGCCGATATCCCGCTGCACGGGTCGCAGCGGGCGGGCGTCGTGCTCACGCTCCGCGATGTACACGACCTCGCCCAGACCCTGCAGCTCCGCACCGACTTCGTCGCCAACGCGAGCCACGAGCTGCGCACGCCGATCGCCTCCCTCCGGGCCGCGGTGGAGACCATGCGGGGCGTCGACCAGGCCGACGCGGCGATGCAGGAACGCCTGCTCGGGATGCTCGACGCCAACATCGCCCGGCTCGAGGAGATGATCAGCGACCTGCTCGACCTCACCCGCCTGGAGTCCGACGAGCAGCCCCTGCGCGTCGAGCCTTTCGACGCGGTCGAGATGGGCGAGGCCCTGCGGGCGCTCTTCGAGCCCGTCTGCCGCAAGCGGTCGCTCGAGATCACGCTCGAGATCGATCCCGCGCTCCGCCGCATGCGCACGGACCGCAAACTCGTCCTGCTGATCCTGCGCAACCTCGTGGACAACGCCACGAAGTTCGCCTTCGAGGGGACCACGGTGCGCGTGACGGGCTCGCCCCTCCCGGCCGCCGCGGGGCCGCTCGGGGCCCGGTTCGAGGTCGCGGACCGGGGCGTCGGCATCCCGCTCAAGCACCAGGAACGGATCTTCGAGCGCTTCTACCAAGTCGACGAGTCGCGGGCACGCCTCGGCGCAAGGCGCGGCTCGGGCCTCGGCCTGGCGATCGTCAAGCACGCCCTCCGGCGCCTCGACGGGGAGATCACCGTCGACTCGGTCTGGCAGGAGGGCACCACCATGACGGTCCTGATCCCCCGCTGCGTCGACCCGCCCGGGCCCGGGACGCCCGGGGACCCCGATCAGGGCAGATCCTCGAGCGGCGCGTAATCTCTCCCGTGCAGCCGGGCGAGGCGGGACTCCACCTCGTCCAGGATGCACGCCTCGGCCTCGGCCGACCCGAGGGCCCCCACGCGGCACGAGACCACCAATATCCCCTCGACTGGACCCCGTTTCACCCGGAGCAGCCCCGTATCGCCCCGGACCATGATCAACTTGTACTCGACGATGTCCGGCTCGCTCGTCGGATCTGTCCGGAAGTAGACCCGCCCGTCGTAGACGAACTGGCAACGCCGCATGGCGGTCCGGACCACCGCCTCGACATCGTCCCAGTCGCCGGACACCTCCCGCGTGGAGGGCCCGGGATTGGGGGGCCCCGACGCCACCACCGCCGGCGGGGGCACCCGGCACCCGACCATTGCCAGCAAGGCCAGCGGAACAAGCGTTCTAGAATGACGCCGGATCACCCCGACGCCCGGGAGGCGTCCGACGGAGCCTTGCCTTTTGAACATCACGATCCGAGTCCCTCCGGGTTCTGACCAGACCTCCATCGTCGGCCCCGCCGAGCGTAACCTGAAAATGCTCCGCGAAGCGCTCGGGGTGTCGCTCTCGGCCCGGGACGGGATCATCCGGATCGGAGGCGAGGATCGCCAGGTCGGCGTCGCGCGAGCCGTCCTCGAGCAGCTGATCCGCGAATCCGACCGGCCCCGCCCGAGGGAGGGCGTGCTCGACCTCATCGCCCAGGAGGCGACCCGCGCGGTGCACGGCAACGGGGCCACCTCCGCCACCGGTGACCGGTTCGGGGCACCGGACGCGGACACCCGCCCCCGGGTGACCTGGGACGGCCGGCTCGATGTCACCTCCGCGGGCCGTCCCGTGCAGCCCAAGACGACCGGGCAGCAGCGCTACCTCGAGACCATCCGGGACCACGATCTGGCGTTCGGCATCGGGCCCGCGGGCACGGGCAAGACCTACCTCGCGGTCGCCGCCGCGGTGCACATGCTCAGAATCGGGGCGGTGCAGCGGGTGGTGCTGGCGCGGCCGGCGGTCGAGGCGGGTGAACGCCTGGGCTTCCTGCCGGGGGATCTTCAGGAGAAGGTCAACCCCTATCTCAGGCCCCTGCTGGACGCGTTGCACGATATGCTCGACTTCGGGACCATCCGGCGGTTCATGGAGAACGATGTCATCGAGATCAGCCCCTTGGGCTTCATGCGGGGGCGGACGCTGAACAACGCCGTGATCCTTCTTGACGAGGCGCAGAACACGACCCGCGGGCAGATGAAGATGTTCCTCACCCGAATGGGGCATGGGAGCCGGATGGTGATCACCGGTGACACGACGCAGATCGACCTGCCCGACCCGGCCGAGAGCGGGCTGATCGACGCGGTCCGTCGCCTGCGCCATGTGCCAGGGGTGGGGTTTGCCCAGTTGACCGGGGGGGATGTGGTGCGTCACCGACTCGTGCAACGGATCGTCGAGGCCTACGGGGACGACGAGCGGTCGGCGCCGCACGCGCAGGCGTTGCGCCGGGCGTTGGAGGATGATGGTTCGGATCCGGATCGCCCCAAGCCGGGCCCCGGTCGAGCCGATCGCTGAGCAGACCGCCGGGAACTTATGGGCTCACTTTCGACTCAATCAGGACGCCTCGGCAAGGGGGGCAAATCCCGCCCGAAGCGGGGGAAGCGCCGGTCCGAACCGCTGGCCAAGCGCCTGGCGCGGCTGGCGGAGCACCCCTCGACGGGGTGGGGCCTGATCACGGGGGTGGTGTTCGCCCTGTTCGTGGGTGTGCTCGTCGCGTGGTCCCGGGAGCAACCCCAGTTGGCGGCCGGGCGGACGGCCCGGGAGACGCGGACCGTCCGGGTCGAGTTCGACGCGCTGAACGCGCAGCAGACGGCCCAACTCCGCGAGAACGCCCGGCAGGCGACGCCGCGGGTCTACCGCGCGATCGATGTCTCGCTGAACACGATCGTGAGCGAGATCGAGCGGCTGCCGACCTCGGCGGCGGTCTCGGCGGAGGGCGCAACCGGGGAGGTCGCGGGTCGATTTGCGGTGCAGAACCTGCCCGCCGAGCAGCAGGCGGCGTTGCGGGCGATCGCGGCGGACGCGGCGTTGCTGACCGGCTGGGCGGAGGCGGCGGAGCGATTCCGGCAGGTGCTGCGCCGCAATCCGCTGCTGGAGCGGGCGGACTGGGAGCGCGCGCGCACGGAGGGTCTGAGCCGGCGGCTGGAGTTGGTCTCGGACGATTGGAGCGAGTTTGTCCAGCGGGACCAGGCGGTCAATCTCGAGGACGCGGCCGGGTTCGGGGACCAGGCGTCGCGGCTGATCCGCAGCGCGGGGTTCGAGCCCCCGCTCTCGGACGCGGTGCTGTCGGTGGTGCGGGCGAGGTCGGCGCCGACCTATGCGTACGACCCGGCGACGACGCAGGAACGGCAGGAGGCGGCGGCGGCGCAGGTGCAGCCGGTGGTGGACAAGCGGGCGGTGGGGCAGACGATCTTCGCGCGGGGCGATGTGATCACGCCGACGCAGTTGCTGCTGTATGAGCAGGAACTCGAGCAGTTCCGGGTGAACGCCTCGGCGTCTCAGCTGTGGGGGCGTCGGGTCGGCATCGGGCTGCTGGTGGGCGTGTGCACGGTGGCGCTGGGGATCGGGATGGTGACGCTCGCGCCGCGTTCGGTGGCGTCGCCCGCGCGGATCGCGTGGATCGCCGGACTGGTGGCGGGCGCGGTGGCGGTCTCGTCGGTGGCGACGATCGTGGACCCGTCGTTCATCGCGCTGGCGACGACGGCGCCGGTGGCGTTGCTGGCGGTGCTGCTGGTCACGGCGCACGACCGCCTGATCGCGGCGTTGATCGCGATCCTCGCGTCGGTGCTCGTCTCGTTCGCGGTGACGCCCCCCCACCACATCGTCGCGGTGAACATCGTCGGGATCGCGTGCGTGCTCTGGTCGCTGCCGGAGATCCGCGACCGGGGGAGCATCGTGGGGATGTCGCTGTGGCTGGCGCTGGGGCTTGCGGTCTCGTCGGCCGTGTCGGGGCTCGCCTCGCTGCCACTCGACTCGGCGCGTGTGGTGGAGATCCTCACGGATGCGGCGACGGCGGGCTTCGGGGCGTTGCTGGTGGGCGGCGTGACGCTGTTCATCCTGCCCGCGGTGGAGCGGGCGTTCAACATCACGACGGGGATGACGCTGGTCGAGTTGCGGGACCCCAAGCAGGCGTTGCTGCGGGAGTTGCAGCAGCGGGCGCCGGGGACCTACAACCACTCGCTGAATGTGGCGACGATCGCCGAATCGGCGGCGGCGGCGATCGACGCGGACACGCTGCTGACCTACGCCGGGGCGCTCTACCACGACATCGGGAAGATGACCAAGCCCGAGTACTTCGTGGAGAACCAATCGGGCGGGTCGAACAAGCACGACCGGCTGAGCCCGGCGATGAGCGTGCTGGTGATCATCGGGCATGTCAAGGACGGGCTGGAGCTTGCCCGCGAGTACGGCCTGCCCCGCCCGCTGCACCATTTCATCGAGGCCCACCACGGCACCACGCTGGTCGAGTACTTCTACCACCGGGCCCGCCAGCAGGCCGAGGACGGCGACGAGGAACGGTCGGCCCCGGCGGAGTTTGACTACCGCTACCCGGGCCCGAAGCCGCGGACCAAGGAGGCGGCGATCCTGATGCTGGCCGACGCGGTTGAGAGCGCGACGAGGTCGCTCCGCGAGCCGACGCCGAGCAGGATCGAGGCGGTGGTGCAGGGGCTGGCGAACAAGCGGCTGATGGACGGGCAGTTCGACGAGTGCGACCTCACGCTTCGTGAGCTGCACAAAGTGTGCGAGTCGATCTCCAAGACGGTGGCGAGCATCTACCACGGGCGGGTGCAGTACCCCGGCGGAGAGAAGAAGCCCGAGGCCGCGAAGGAGAAGTCGGCTTGATCATCCCCCGCGGCCCGGCTCGGGGGTACCGCCTCGCATGCGCTCGTTGAACGCCGCGGTGCCGCCCGGGGGCAGGGTGAACCACCTCCACTGTTTGCTTCCGACGCGAAGGCGGGCGATGACATTGATCTGCCCGACATGAAAGGCGTAATGGTCGAGTTGCCGCGCCACGGCGGCGTGCACGGCGTGCGGGGCCCCACGGATGGTGATGTGCCCGCCGAGGTCCCGCTCGGTGAGCGCTCCGAGCGTCGCGTCGAGCACCCCCCAGCCTCGGCCCCAGTCTTCCATGATCGAGGCCCGGGCGGCGCCGGACGGCTCCGGGGCGTGGAACTCCGCGTCGCGGTCGCGCCACGGCTTCTCGCCGTCGGTCGTAAGGAACTCGGTCCAGCGGCTCAGGAGATTCCCCGCGAGGTGCCGGGCGATGACGGCGACCGAGTTGAGCCCGGGCCCCGGAACCCAGAAAAACCCGGCGTCATCGAGTTGATCGAAGGCGTGCTCGGCGAACGCGCGCTGGCGTGCGAAGACGGCGCGCCAGGATTCGATGATGCCCCCGGGCAGGCCGTGCTCGAACCGTGCGGTTGTGTGGTCCACTTTCCAACTCCATGTGTGCCGCGGCGTCTCGGCTTGAGGATATCTTTGGGTTCGGAGCGGCCGAGGCCGGGAGGGTGCCATGCGTTGCGTGATTCAGCGGGTCTCGGCCGCGTCGCTCGCGGTCGACGAGGGCGGCGCGGAGCGGGCCCACGCGGCGATCGGGCTCGGGCTGGTCGCGCTGCTGGGCATCGAGCAGGACGACTCGGATCGGGATCTGGCGTGGATGGTCGGGAAGATCCCCACGCTGCGGGTCTTTCCCGACGACGCGGGCAAGATGAACCGATCGCTCCTGGACCTCGCGGCGGCGGGCGAGCCCGGGTTGCTGCTGGTGCCGAACTTCACCGTTGCGGGGCGGGCGCACAAGGAGCGTCGGCCCGACTTCACGACGGCGAAGGCCCCCGGCGAAGCCAGCGCGATGTTCGACCGGATCGTGGAGGCGATCCGGGGGGCCTCACCCGGCGTGACGGTGGTGTCGGGCGTGTTCGGGGCGCACATGCATGTGCGTCTGGAGAACGACGGGCCCGTGACGATCTGGCTGGACTCGCGGGCCTGAGGCGGGCGTTACGGGGCCGGCTCGGGTTGGGGTGCAGACGAGCCGATGAGCACGGGGCGCTGGGGCGTGCCGCCGTCGAGGGTGTCTCGCGGGTCGATGGGGGCCCACTCCACGCGCGAGGCGCCGAGCAGCGTGCCCGTCGCGAGGGCGAGATCGACCTGGGCGATCTGGTACTCGACGACCGCCTGGATATCCCGGAGGCGGGCGTCGGCGAGGCGGGCGTCGGCGTCGAGCACATCGGTGCTCGTCGACCGGCCGTTGTCGAAGAGCGACTCTTCGGCGCGGAGCGTGCGCTCGTTCAGGGCGACGGCCTGCCGCGCCGCGAGGATCTGCTGCCAGCCCGAGTCGATGTTGTCGACCGCGTCGAGGACCTCCTGCCGCACGGTCTGCCGCCGGGCCTCGCGGCTGGCGAGCCTCTGGAGGCGGGTGAGCAGGGCCTGCTCGACGGCGGCGCGGCGCTGCTCGTTCCCGAGCGGGAGCTCGGCGTTGATGCCGATCTCCCAGTCCTCGAATCGGTTCTCGCTGGCGGTGCGGACGGCCTCGGTGAACTCTTCGCCGAGCCCGTTGACGCGGTAGGTGAGCGAGCCGGAAAGGAGGGGGAGGGCCTCGTTGCGGCGGAGAGCCTCGGCGGCCTCGTCGGCGGCGATCTGGAGTTCGAGTTCGAGCAGTTCCATGCGGGCGTCGAGAGCCTGGTCGGCGAGGACCTGACCGTCGAGCTCGTAATAGAGCGGCTCGGGGTCGGTCATCGCGACGAGGTGCTGGGGGCTGTCGACATCGAGGCCCGGCATGTTCATCAGCCGCTTGAGGGCCCGCTGAGCCAGGAGCACGCTGTTCTGGGCGACGACGATGTCGCGGAGGCGGTCGGCGAGGCCCGACTCGGCCCGGGCGACCTCGACCTCGGCGACGGCGCCGGCGTCGAAGCGGCGCTTGGCTCGCCCGAGCTGCCGGTCGGCGAGCTCGTACTGCCGGGCCCGGACATCGAGGGCCTGGCTGGCGGCGTAGAGGCGCCAGTAGGCGCGGTCGGCCTCGGCGAGTTGGCGGATGATGTCGAGCTTGGCGCGGGCCTCGGACTGCTGGCGGTTGGTGTCGGCGATCCGGAGCGCGAACGAGTTGGCCTTGCGGCCCGCGCCGCGGAGGAGGTTGTGCGAGAGGCTGAACTCGAGGTCGCTCGTGTACGACGGATTGAGCAGGGCGAAGCGGTTGTCGGTCCGCGATCGGCTGAAGGAGTTGCGGACCTCGGCGGTGCCGCCGGTGCGGAGCGGCACGCGGATGCCGGGCTGCACGAAGGCGAACTTGGACTGGTTGCTCTCGGTGGCGAGCGCGGTCGCGTCGTCGAAGTCTCCGAAGCGGGCGTTGGCAAATAGGAGCGCCTCGTAGCGGCCCTGCTCCTCGTTGACGCGCTCGGCGTCGATGGTCGGGGTGACGAGCGAGACGGCGAGATCGAGGTTGTTCTCGAGCGTCGCCGCCCGGACCTGCTCGAGCGTGAGATCGACGCGCTCGGCGCCCACGAATTTCTCGCGGAGGGCGGCGAGCCCGGATGCGTCGGTAATCGGGGCCGGGGGCGTGGCGCCCGACTGCTCGAGGTGGAGCGGGGTGACTTCCCTGAGGCGGGCGAGGCTGACGCGACGGTCGAAATCCCGCTCGGAGCGCCCGAGCGGGCCGCCCTGGCACCCCGGGAGGAGCACGGGGGCGAGCAGGAGGGTCGAGGTGAGTGCGGCACGATGGGTCATGGTCGGTCTCGCGCGGTTCAAACGGGTGAGGATCCGTGCAGGTATGCGTCGGGACGGCGGCGCTCCGGGGTCCGTGTGGGCCGACGCTCGGGGTCCGGGGTCGTTCATCGGGGTCGTTGGTGTGCTATTCGTGCCGCAGGGCGTCGATGGGGTTGAGGCGGGCGGCCTTGATCGCGGGGAGCATACCGAAGACCACGCCGGTCGCGGCGCTGAAGCCCAGCGCGAGGGTGACCGCCCAGGGCGGCACGGTGGCCTGGTCGAGCGACATGTTGGGGACATGCTTGAGGGCGCCGACCGCGGCGAAGCCCAGCCCCAGGCCGATGAGCCCGCCGACGAGGCAGAGCACGACGGCCTCGACGAGGAACTGGACGAGCACGACCACGGGGCGGGCGCCGACGGCCTTGCGCAGGCCGATCTCCCGCGTGCGTTCGCTGACGCTGACAAGCATGATGTTCATGATGCCGATGCCGCCGACGAGGAGTGAGATGCTGACGACGCAGACCGCGATGACGCCGATGACGGCGGCGACGCCGTTGAACTGCTGGATGTGGTTCTGCATGACCTCGATGCCGAAGGTGTCCTCGTCCTCGCCCCGCAGCCCCCGGTGGGTGCGGAGGACGAAGCGGACCTCGGCGCGTGCGTCGCCGGCGATCTGATCGATGGTGCGCGTGTCGGTGGGCTCATCGAGCATGAGCATGAGATAGGTCCATGTGTAGGGGTTCATCATCTTCGAGGTCTCGAAGGGGATGTAGAGCTCGCTGCGGGCCTCGCCCCCGCCGAACATGACGGAGACCTCCTTGGTCTCCAGCACGCCGATGATGAGGAACCGGCGGTTGCCGACAAGAAGGAAATCCCCCGTCGGGTCGCGGTCGAGGTTCAGCTCCTCGATGGCCGCCTCGTTGATGAGGCAGACCTGACGCCGCTCCTCAACATCGATGCGGCTGAGGGGCCGGCCGTAGATGACGCCCCGGTCCTCGATCTCGTGCCACTCGGGCCAGATGCCGTAGGTCCGCACGCCGCGCTTGGTCTCCTTGCCGAAGGAGATCTCCTCCGCGGTGGAGCACATGGGGGTGAGGGTGGCGATGGAGGGGGCCTTGTCGAGGATGAGGTCGGCCTCGGAGGTGGTCATGCGGACATCGTCCCACGCGAGGGTGGAGCGCAGGGTGTCGGGCACCTCGCCCCAGACCCACATCTTGCGTGTGCCGAAGGACTCGAACTCGCCGAGCACGAAGTTCTTCATCCCCGTGAGCCCGCCGACCACGCCGATGACGGCGAAGGTGCCGATGATGATGCCCAGGGCGGTGAGGACGGCGCGGACCTTGTTCGCCCAGACCTGCCCCAGCGCGAGCAGCACGGTCTGGAAGAAAAGACGGACGATCCAGGCGAGGGGCGCGAACACGATCGAGAAGAAGCGGATCACCTCGAGCCCTCCTCTGCGCCCGCGGCGGCGACCTCGGCGGCGGGGGCGGCGTGGCGTTCCCCGTTGTCCGAGGCCCGGGCGACCTTGGCCGCGCCCATCCGGGCGGAGACGGAACGCAGCCAATCCTGGTGGACCGGGTCGTCCTCGGTGCGGCAATCGGAGATGACCTTCCCGTCGCGGAGGCGGACGATCCGGTCGGCGTGCCCCGCGACATCCTCCTCATGGGTGACGACGACGATCGTCTGGCCCTGCTCGTGCAGTTCCTCGAAGAGGCGGATGATCTCCGCGGTGGTCTTGCTGTCGAGGTTGCCCGTGGGCTCGTCGGCGAGGAGCATCGAGGGCTCGTTCACCAGGGCCCGCGCCACCGCGACGCGCTGGCGCTGCCCACCCGAGAGCTGGTTGGGGCGGTGACCCATGCGGTCCTCGAGCCCGACCCGCCGCAGCGCCCGCCTGGCCCGCCGGCCCGCGGTGAACATGTGCCGGCGGCTGTAGAGCATCGGGAGCATGACATTCTTGAGCGCGGTCGCCCGGCTCAGCAGCTCGAACGACTGGAAGATGAACCCGATCTCCTCGTTGCGCACGCGGGCGAGCTGGTTCATGTTCATCCGGTGTGTGGGCTTTCCGTTGAGGATGTACTCGCCGCCGGTGGGCTTGTCGAGACAGCCCAGGATGTTCATCAGCGTGCTCTTGCCCGAGCCCGAAGCGCCCATGATCGCGACGAACTCGCCGCTGGAAACCACCAGGTCCACCCCGTCGAGGGCGCGGACGCGCTCCTCCCCGATCCGGTAGACCTTCTTCAGGTTTCGCACTTCGATCGCCACGCGGCCTCCACACCCAGGGCTCAGCCGCCCTTGTTCGCCGTCTGCGCCGCCGCGGCGCCGTCGCCCTCGGCCACCTCGCTGTCGTCGCCGGATTCGTCCGCCTCGCCGGCCGCGGCGGGCTCGCCTTCCTTTGTCGCGTCGTCGGGGGCCGCGTCGGTCTCGGCGAGCTCGGTCTCGCCCTCCGCGTCCTCGCCCTGGGCGTCCTTGTCCTTGGTCTCGTCTCGGATCGCCATGTCGTGCTTGAGCGTGTCGAGGTCGCGGTAGGGCCCGACGACGATGATCTCACCGGGCTCGAGCCCCGCCTCGATGACGGTGTGGGTGAGGTCGCTGGGCCCGACGCGCACGGGTGTCGCGACCGCCTTGCCCTCGATCAGCCGGTAGACCACGGTGGCGAAGGTCTTGTCCTTGTCGAGGAACTCGCTGCCACGGATCTCCTCGGGGAGTTCCTCCACGCGCCGGTCGAGCACGGCCTGGCTGGGCACCCGGACGACATCGAAGAACGGCTCGACCTCGATGTCGACGCTCGCGGTCAGGCCGCTCAGCAGCGTTCTTCCCTCTTCCAGCTCCAGGGCGATCTCGACGACGAAGTACCCCGTGCCGGAGGCGGAGACCATCCGCTTGCGTCCGATCTTCTCCACCTTGCCCCGGAAGGTCTCGTCGTCGTAGGCGTTGATGTAGACCGACGCGGGCTGCGCAACCGCGACGGGGGCGATGTTGGTCTCGTCGACCTGGGCCTTGACCAGCATCGAGGAGAGATCGGCGATCTCCATGATCACGCTGCCCGGGGTGTTGGTCGTGCCGACGATGACCGTCTCGCCGACCTCCGTGTTGAGGGCGATGACCGTGCCGTCGATGGGGCTCGAGATGACCGTGTTATCCAGGTCCTCCTCGACGCGAGAGATGTTCGCCTTGGCGATCTCGATCGAGGCCTCGATCACCTTGAGGTTCGAGCTCGCGCCGAGGTATCGGGCCTCGGCCCCATCGAGCTCGGCCTGCGGGGCGTCGCCCGTTTCGACGAGTTGCTGCAGCCGCTCGTATTCGAGCCTCGCGTTGATCAGGTCGGCCTTGGCGCCGTCGAGCCGGGCCTCCTCGCTGCGGAGGCCCGCCTTGGCGCTGGCGAGCTGCGCGACCAGGTTCTGCGGGTCGAGCCGGAGGAGCACATCGCCCGTCTTGACCCGGTCGCCCTCGCGGAAGGGCACCGCGAGCACCTTCGCCGAGACCTGGCTGGAGATCTTCACGAGCGTGCGGGGCTCGATCGAGCCCGGGGCCGAGACGGTCCGGATCAGGTCGCCGCGCCCGGCGGGCTCAACCCGGACCGGCTTGGCGGCGTCCTTTCCCTTCGCGGAGGCGAAGGAGAACTTGACCCCCCCCTCCGCGCCCTGCGTGGCGACATAGACGATGCCGCCGCCCGCGCCGGCGAGAATGACCACAAGCAGCAGGATCCACTTCCACACGCGCCACCCCGTTCCGCTTCCGCCCGCGCCCTTCGCGCGGGGTCCGACACCGGGGGCGTCGACCCCCGGGTGACCACTTCTTGGGAATGGTCACCCTGACTTTTCGTTCACCGCATCGCCGAGACCACTCTGACAGATGCTCTACCGCCCATTCTCCGCCGGGATGCCGGGCAATCCGGCGCGGAATCCGGAGATCGGCCGCTGATCGCGGCCCCTCTTTGGAGTGATTCCAGAATGGAGGGGGCCATCATCCCCCGAGACGATCGGCCAGGAAGCCCGGCACCGCGTCCAACGCCACCCGTTCCTGGGCCAGCGTGTCGCGGTGGCGGACTGTCACCGACTGGTCCGTCAGCGTGTCCCCGTCGATCGTGAAGCAGAACGGGCAGCCCGCCTCGTCCATGCGGGCGTAGCGCTTGCCGATCGACTGCTTGGCGTCCAGCTCGATCAGGCCCTCGCGGGCGAACTTGCGGGCGAGCTCGGCGTGCAGCCGCTCGCCGACCTCGGGCATGCCGTCCTTGTTCACGAGGGGGAAGACCGCGGCCTTGATGGGGCTCAGGCGGGGGTGGAACTTCATGAAGACGCCGCTGGGGCGGTTCGGGTCGGGGGTGAACGCCTCGCAGATCGCGGCGAGGACGCCCCGGTCGAGCCCGGCGGAGGGCTCGATGACATGGGGCAGGTAGCGCTCGTTCCGCTCCTGGTCGAAGTACTCGAGTTTGGCGCCGCTGAACTGCTGGTGCTGGCGGAGGTCGAAGTCGGTCCGATGGGCGATGCCCTCGAGCTCGCCGTAGCCCGGGGCGGTGAAGGGGAAGCGGTACTCGACATCGCTGGTCCCCGCGCCCTCCTTGGCGTAGTGGGCGAGCTCGTCCCGGTCGTGCTCGCGCAGGATCAGGTTGGCCCCGGCGAGCCCCAGGTCCTTCCACCACTGCATCCGCCAGTCCCGCCAGAAGGTGTACCACTCCCGGGCCGAGTCGGGGTGGCAGAAGAACTCGATCTCCATCTGCTCGAACTCGCGGCTGCGGAAGGTGAAGTTGCGGGGCGTGACCTCGTTGCGGAAGGCCTTGCCGGTCTGGGCGATGCCGAAGGGGACCTTGACGCGGGTGGAGTCGAGCACATTCTTGTAGTTGATGAAGATGCCCTGCGCGGTCTCGGGGCGGAGGTAGGCCTTGTTGGCCTCGTCCCGGATCGCGCCGGTGATCGTGTCGAACATCAGGTTGAAGGCGCGGGGAACAGTAAGAGCACCCGGCTTTTGCGAGAACGGCGATGGAATCTCGCTTGCCCGAGCGTCGAGCTCTGCAACCGGCTTGATCAGGTAGTACTCAATCCCGCGGGATGTCTTGGCGACAATGAATGGAATCCCACCATCGAGAAACTCCTGGGTGACCTCCTTGAATCCAAATGCCTTTTGGTACCCTTTGGTGTAGAGCAACTCCATGGCGGCCTCGCCCGCCGTACTTGCCACAATTGTAAATCGAGGGAGTATTCCCTTGGGGACACCGAGCGCTTCAGCTCGATCAGCCGCACGCTGGGCAGGACCAATACCTGGTTCGTCCTCCCCCTCGCCATATTCAGCTGGGATCGGGTATAGACCCATCAAATGATCCGCGCGGAAACGCCCCTTCGTTTCCTTGTCATCCACCATCGGGTCGTTGAAGCCCGCGACATGCCCCGAGGCCTCCCAGACCCTGGGGTTCTGGATGATGCAGGTGTCCACCGGAACGATCCGCACCGGGTTGCCGTCCGGCCCGCGCTGCCCGCGGCAGCCGGTCATGACGACATCGTCCCACCAGGCGTCGCGGAGGTTCTTCTTGAGCTGGGAGCCGAGGGGCCCGTAATCCCAGAAGCCGTTGATGCCGCCGTAGATCTCGGAGGCCTGGAAGATGAACCCCCGGCGCTTGCAGAGGGCCATGATGTCGTCCATCGATTTGGTCGGCGCGTCGGGCATGGCGGGGGCTCCTGGTAGGGCGGGAAGTGTAGGGGGGAGGGGGTCGGGAGTAACCGGTGACCGGTGACCGGTGACCGGTGATCAGGGATCAGGCACAGGCCGCAGGACCCCAGAGACCGGTGGCCCGTTCCTGGCCACCAGTCCCTGATCCCTGATCCCCAATCCCTGATCCCTGATCCCCAATCCCCACTACCATGCCCGCATGCACGACCTCGCCGCCGCCCGACACCCCGCGCTCGCCCGGTGCATCCTCGAGAGAGCCGTGCGGCGTGGCGAGTTCACGCTGGCCAGCGGGGCGAAGAGCTCGTATTACTGCGACCTCCGCCTGCTGAGCCTCTCGGGCGAGGGGGCCCTGCTCATCGCCGACGCGTTGCTGGACGAGACCGAAGCCCTGGAATTCGACGCGTTGGGCGGCATGGACATGGGGGCCACGCCGATCGCCGCCGCGTTCGCGCTCCGGGCCAGGCAGCACGGGCTGGACATCCCCTGCTTCGTCGTCCGCAAGGCGGCGAAGTCGCACGGGACGCAGAAGCGCATCGAGGGCCCGCTGCCCGGGTCGCCCCAGCGGGTGGTGATCGTCGATGATGTCGTGACCTCGGGGGGGTCGCTCATCCAGGCGATCGAGGTCGCCCGGGAAGCGGGGCACACGGTCGTCAAGGCCTTCGCGGTGCTCGATCGGGAGTCGGGCGGGGCCGAGGCGATCCGCGCGACCGGCGCGGACTACCAGCCGCTGGTCACCGTCTCGGAACTCGGGCTGACCCGATGAGCGCCCGCGGCAAGGAACTCTGGATCATCGGCACGGGGGGGCACGCCCGGGTGGTGCTCGACCTCGCGCGGGCGTGCGGGTTCGCTGTTTCAGGGTTCATCGAGCCAAGGCCGGGCCCGGACGGGCCCCGGTTCGCCTGGGGCCTCCCCGTGCTCGCGGGCCTGACCGCGCTGCGCGATCTCGGCGCCCCTCTGGTCGCCGTCGCGATCGGGGACAACCGCCTGCGCCGCGAAACGACGGCCGAGGCGGTCTCGCTCGGGGCCCGGCCCGCGACACTGGTTCACCCCAGCGCGTTCCGCGAGGCGAGCGCATCGATCGGGGACGGCGCCCAGGTCTGCCTCGGGGCGATCCTCGGGGCGGACGCGGCGATCGGCCCCGGGGCGCTGATCAACAGCGGCGCGATCGTCGAGCACGAGTGCCGCGTGGGAGCGTTCGCGCACATCTGCCCGGGCGTGCGTCTGGCGGGCCGGGTCGTGGTCGGCGACGGGGCGCAGGTCGGCATCGGGGCGACGGTGATCCAGAACATCGCGATCGGCGCGCACGCCGTGGTCGGCGCGGGGGCGGTGGTGCTCGAGGCAGTGGCCGCGGGAACGACCGTCGTCGGCGTGCCGGCGAGACCCCTGAAGGCCTGATCGGGGCCCGGAACACGGCCCCGACCGAACACCCGCGGCAGGATTCGAACCTGCGACCTGAGCTTTAGGAAAGCCCCGCTCTATCCATCTGAGCTACGCGGGCGGCTCTGCGCCCAGTCTATCCCGCGGACTCGGCGCAGGAAAAGCCCGGGCCGGGGCCCGGGCGCGGTGACTCGATCGCGGAGTCCGGCCGAACTCAGGGCTGGTAGTTGGGCAGGCGGCCCGGCGTCCACGGGGCGCCCAGTCGCTCGAGCTCCTCCTCGAGACGCACGAGGTCGCTCCCGATGACCGTCCGCAGCGTCGACTGCGCCTTGGTGAACGCCTCCCGGGCGTAGCGGTACTGCTCGCGGAAGGTGCCCGTCGGGGGCGAGGTCACATCGGTCATCCCCTCGACGACATCCCCGATCCGCTCGGCGATCGAGGGCCCCTGCGCAACCTCGCGGTCGCCGAGCGTCGAATCGCCCGAGAGCGCGACGCGGAGATCGGCAAGCTGCACACGGATCGTGTCGAGCCTCGCGAGGTGCTCGGGCCCGGCCGCGGGCGTGTCCAGGATCGCCTGGCGCAGGTGGCGCACGCGGTTCTCCGCCTCGCCCAGCGCCCGCGACGCGCCGGAGACGGCCCGCCGGAGCGCCGACGCCTCGCGGTGGAAGGCCCGGGCGGCGCCCGGGTCGCTCGCGGCGAAGGTCGCCAGGTCGAGGTCGTAGACCCTGAACCGCTGCGGCCCCTGGAGCGTCGCGATCTTCCCGTCCTTCTTCAGATCCAGCGTGACGGTGTACTCACCCGGGGCGACGAGCGGGCCGCGGTCGGGCATGCCCCAGTCGGGGATGTAGGACGAGCCGAGGTTCACCGGCCCGTCGTAGGGGAACCGCAGGTCCCACGCGACGCGGTGGAAGCCCTTCTCACGCGGGCCCTTGACGCGCCGGACGACCGCGCCGCCCGCGTCACGCACGGTCAGCACGATCTGCGGCTCGACCTCCCGATCCTCGGCCCGGAACGCCTCGATGGTCGGGTAGTCCCACCCCTCCTCCTTCTCGGCCTCCCAGCGGGCCTCCTTCAGCGTCTCGATCTTCTCGCCGAGGTGGTAGGTGAAAACAGCCCCGAACGGGGGGTTGGGCGCGGTGTAGTAGCTCGCGCCCTGCGACCCGCGGCCGTCGGGCCCGCCGAGCCGGCTCCACTCGATGTAGAGCGGGGCGTCCTTGACCGCGAACAGCGTGGACGGGGCCTTGATGACCTCTTCGCTCGCGGCCCGGAGCGGGGAGTAGTCGTCGAGGATGTAGAACCCGCGGCCGAAGGTGCCGAGCACGACATCGTTCTCGCGCCGCTGGAGTTCGAGGTCCTGCACCGCGATCGTGGGCACGCCGCTCATCTTGATCCAGTTGGCGCCCCCGTCGATGGTGAAGTAGGCGGCGTACTCGGTGCCCAGGAAGAGAAGCCCCGCCTGCTCGTGGTCCTGCCGGATGACATAGCAGACATCGGGTTTCTCGAGCCCGCCCGCGATCGACTTCCAGGTCCGGCCGCGGTCGTCCGAGCGGTAGACATAGGGCGAGAAGTCGCCCTGCTTGTGGTTGTCGAAGGTCGCGAAGACCACATCGGGGTCGGTGGGCGAGGCGTGCACGCAGGAGACATAGGTCGTCTCCGGCACGCCCGGCACCTGCTCGCTCTTGACGGTCCGCCAGTTCTGCCCGCCGTCCTCGGAGATGTGGATCAGCCCGTCGTCGGTGCCGACATAGAGAAGGCCCTCGACCAGGGGCGACTCGTCGAGCGCGACGGCGTTGCCGTAGATCGAGGTCGAGCGGTGCTTGCTCACCGCGTCGGGCTTCTGGATCACGCCCATGACCTCGAGCGTGTTGCGGTCGATGCCCCGGGTCAGGTTCGGGCTGACGATCTGCCACGACTCGCCCCGGTCCTCCGAGCGGAACAGGTAGTTGCCCGCGAAGTAGAGCCGCGTGTGCGAATGCGGGCTCAGAATCAGGGGCGTGTCCCAGTTGAAGACATAGGGCTCGTCGCCCGGACGCTCCGCCGGGCGGATGTCGAGCACCTCGCCGCTGCGGCGGTCGTAGCGGACGAGCCCGCCGTACTGCCACTGGCTGTAGACGACATTGGGGTCGGTCGGGTCGACCACGGTCTCGTAGCCGTCGCCGCCGACGGTGATGAACCAGTCCTCGTTGGTGATGCCCTCGCGGCGCGTCGTCCGGCTGGGCCCCCCCTGGGAGTTGTTGTCCTGCGTGCCTCCGTAGACGAAGTAGAACGGGAGCGATTCGTCGACGCTGACGCGGTAGAACTGGGTGATGGGCAGGTTGACCTTGAATTGCCAGTTCTCGCCCCCGTCGTAGGTGTCGTAGATGCCGCCGTCGCACCCGATGATCATGTGGGCCGGGTCCGCCGGGTCGATCCAGAGCGCGTGGTCGTCGACATGCCGGTTCTTCTTGCCCACGCGGGAGAAGGACTTGCCCCCGTCCCGCGTCACATGCAGATAGGTGTCGAGCGCATAGACCGTGTCCACATCCGTCGGGTCGCAGACGATCTCGTTGTAGTACTGCGGGCTCGAGGTCGCGTGGTCGCTCATCTTCTGCCACGACTCGCCCCGGTCGGTCGAGCGGTAGAACCCGCTCTTGTCCTTCGCGGCCTCGACGATCGCGTACACCACATCCGGGTCGGCGGGGGAGATGTCGAGACCGATGCGGCCCTTGTCCTCACCCGGCAGGCCCTTGTTGATCTCGCGCCAGGTGGTCCCGCCGTCGGTGCTCTTCCAGAGGCCCGACTCGGGGCCGCCGTTGATCAGCGTCCAGACATGCCGGCGGCGCTGGTACGCCGAGGCGTAGATCGTGTCGGGATCGCGCGGGTCAAGGTGAACCTCGTTGATGCCGGTCTCGTCGGAGACATGCAGCACCCGCTCCCAGGTCTCCCCGCCGTCGGTGGTGCGGTAGAGGCCCCGGTCGCCCCCGCTCCGCCAGAGCGGGCCCTGGGCCGCGACAAACACCCGGTCCGAGTCGCGCGGATCGATCGCGATCATGCCGATGTGCTCGGACTCCTTGAGGCCCATGTTCTTCCAGCTGCCCCCCCCGTCGACGCTCTTGTAGACGCCGTCGCCCCAGGAGACCGACCGCTGGCTGTTGTTCTCGCCGGTGCCGACCCAGACGATGTTCGTGTCGCGATGATCCAGCGTGACACACCCGATCGAGTAGGACCCCTCGCCATCGAACACCGGCTCGTAGGTGATCCCGTTATTCACGGTCTTCCAGACATTGCCCGACGCGACGGCCACGAAGTACTCCGCGGGCCGGTGCGGGTTGACCGCGAAGTCACCGACGCGACCCGACATCAGCGCGGGCCCGATCGAGCGGAACTTGAGCCCGGAGAAAGCCGATTTGCTGAGCACCGGCTCGTCCTTCTTCTCCTCCCCCTCCTGCGCCAACGAGGGCGGGGCGAGCAGCGAACAGACCAACGGCGCGAGCAACGCCACGGCACGGAACCTCGACTCAAGCACGGCGATCCTCCTTCAAAGCACGGTCGGCACCGATTCCCCGGATTGGCCTGCGCCGGGAGGAGCAGCCTACCCGCTCGGCCCCGCCGGTGCCCGGTTGAACCGCCCCGCCGCCCCGAGGATGCCGCCCCGCCCGGGCCCCGGCGTCCCCGTCTACGATCGCTCCCCCAGGGAGACGCCGCCATGAAAGCCGGGATCGTCGGACTGCCCAATGTGGGCAAGAGCACGCTGTTCAACGCCCTGACCAACGCGGGGGCGCTGGCCGCGAACTACCCGTTCGCGACCATCGAGCCCAATGTGGGCATCGTCCCCATCCCAGACCCCAGGCTCCAGACGATCCGCTCCCTGATCGAGAGCCAGAAGATCATCCCGTCGGCCCTCGAACTGGTGGATATCGCGGGCCTTGTCCGCGGCGCCAGCGAGGGCGCCGGCAAGGGCAACGCCTTCCTCTCCAACATCCGCGATGTCGACGCGATCGTCCAGGTCGTCCGCTGCTTCGAATCGGCCCCGGGTGGCGAGGAGATCCTGCATGTCGACGGCACCGTCGACCCGATGCGCGACATCGACACAATCGACTCCGAACTCGTGCTCTCCGATCTGCAGACCGTCGAGAGCGCCCTCCCCAAGGCCGAGCGGGCCGCCAAGAGCAAGGACCTCGCCGCCGTCGCCCGCCGCGATGTCCTCGCCAGACTCAAGCCCGTGCTCGAGGACGGCAGGCCCGCCCGCGTCGCGCTCGACGAGATCACCAACCCCGATCACCGCAAGGCCCTCCGCGGCATCGGGCTCATCACCGTCAAGCCGCAGCTCTTCGTCGCCAATGTCGACGAATCCGATGTCCACGGCCAGGGCGAGTTCGGCCAGCGCGTCAGGGCCCACGCGAAGGCGACCGGCGCCGAGATCATCCCCGTCTGCGCCAAGATCGAGAGCGAACTCGCCGAGCTCGACCCCGAGGACAAGGCCGCCATGCTCGCCGACTACGGCCTCGAGGAGCCCGCGCTCGATGCGCTCGCCCACGCCATGTACCGCCTGCTGGGCCTCCAGTCGTTCTACACCGCGGGCCCCAAGGAGATCCGGGCCTGGCCCGTGCCCATCGGGGCCAAGGCGCCCCAGGCCGCGGGAGTCATCCACACCGATTTCGAGCGGGGGTTCATCCGGGCGGAGGTCTACTCGGTCTCGGACCTCGTCGAACTCAAGACGGAGAAGGCGATCCGCGAGGCGGGGCGGCTGCGCATCGAGGGCAAGGAGTATGTGATGCGCGACGCCGATGTCTGCCACTTCCTCTTCAATGTCTGACCGCGCGTTCTGACGGCCATCAGCCCCCGAGCAGCGATCCGATCGCCTCGGCGAGCGCAGCGCCGTCCACCGTCCACGCCGCGGCGCCGTCGTCGACCGTGACGGACGCCCCGGAACTCGTTACACGCAGCGTGACCGGCGACCCCGAGCCCACCGGCGCCAGGGTGAGCCGCGTGCCGCCCGGCGTCTCGTCTCCGAGCAGGCGGGCGGGGTGCGGCGCCGCGAGCGCGTCCAGCAGCCCGCGGACAACCGCGCTCTCAGCCGGGCCGTCCTCCGCGACCCATCCCTCCAGGCGCCGCGTGAACCGCCGCGTCGCCCCATCCCTCGCGACCTCGATCGACCCGGTCTCGGCCGCGTCCCACGGCAGGGGGCGGCGGTCGAGCAACGGCTCGGGGCCCGCGGGGAGGGGTGGGAGCGCCGAAGGATCCAGCGTGATCAGCAACCGTTCATCCTCGCCCCGCGTCGCCAGCGCCGAGACCGCCCCCTCGATCGTCGACTGCGGCCCGATGACCAGCCCCAGCCTCCGCTCGACGGCGGGCTCGCCGGGCGACCTCGCCCGCTGCACCCGCAACGCGATCCGCACGACGCCCCGCCCGATCCCCGCGTCATCGAACGGCACCACCACCCCGGCCGCGCGGACCGACGCGAGCCCCTCCACCAGCGACCTCGCCGCGGCCTGGTCGAGCCTGGCGGGAGAATCCTCGAGTCCCCAGATCCCCGCCCGCCGGACCAGCCGCACGCCGGCGCCCTCCGACACGATCTCGACGCCCACCACAACGCCGTCCGGCGCGAGCGGACGCGCCGCGGCGAGCCCCGCCAGATCCTCCACCGACGCCGGGCGGAACCGGGCGGCTTCAACGAGCCCGCCGCGCGACCTCCCCCCGGCCTCGACTACCACGGGAACGCGCCCGCCCAGCGCGCCCCCGAGCGCGCGCACGGTCACGGGTTCTCCCGCGCCGCCCCGGACCCGAACCTCGGCACGGACCTCGCCCGGCCCGATCTCCCCCGCCTCGACCGTTAACGCCGCGAGGTCGCGCACAAGCCCGCGGGCCGCGCCAGGGTCCGCTGGCCAGCGATGGGAGCCGCCCGAGGCATCCGGCAACACAAGCGTCCAGTCGCCGTCCCGGCGCAGCGTCGCCCCCACGCCGGCCGAAACCACCTCGATCTCCTCGATGCCGGCGGGCTCCAGGCCCAGCCCGAAGACCTCGCCCCCCCCGCCCGCCAACTCGGGCCCGGCCCGCTCCGGGGGACGGGTCATCCACGCCGCCAGCGCGAGCACCGCCGCCACCACCCAGGCGCCCAAGACCGCTCGGTTGCTCACGCCCGGCACTGTACCGGCCGGGGGGCCGCTCCGCCGGGCCCGCGAATCGGCGACAATGCCGCGATGAACCCCCCCCTGATCGGCATCACCCCCGATGTGATCGAGCACCGCGGGCGCCCGGCCTGCCGCGTGATGACCGCGTACGCCGAGCGCGTCGCCAGCGCCGGCGGGCTGCCGGTTGTCCTCTCGCCTGACCCGGCTCTGGTCTCCCGGTACACCGAGTTGCTCGACGGGCTTGTCCTCTCGGGCGGGGACGACCCGCGGACCGAGGAGTTCGGCGTGCCGACGCACCCGTCGGCGACACCGGTCTTCGCCCAACGCCAGGCCTTCGAGGTCGCGCTCCTCCGCGCGTGGGGGCGAGCCAAGCCGGCGCTGGGCGTCTGTCTCGGCATGCAGTTCATGGGCCTCGTCGCGGGGGGCCGGCTCGATCAACACCTCCCCGAGACCACCCCGACCGCCGGCGAGCACTGGGAGGGCACCCACACCATCCGCGCCCTCGCGGGGTGGCGCTACGGGACCGGCGCCGTGCACAGCATGCACCGCCAGGCGATCGCCTCGCCCGGGTCGCTCGCCGTCTTCGCCGAGGCGCCCGACGGCGTCGTGGAGGCGATCGGCGACCCGGAGGCACCCTTCTACCTCGGCGTGCAATGGCACCCGGAGCGGACCGAGCACCCCCACCTGGGGCAGCGCCTCTTCGACGAACTCGTGCGCACGGCCCGGGCCGGCGCTCGGGCGTGAAACCGGCCCTGCACCTCCTTGAAACCGACACCAACGGAACGCCCCCCGGGCCGGGGGCGTATGGTCTGGCGGGTACCACGCGTTCGAAGATCGGGGGGTTCGCGCATGCGACTGTTCTGGCTGGGCGTGCTCGTTCTGGTGGCGGCGACCGCCGCGGTCTTTCTGTGGCCCTCGGGTTCCGAGGAGCCCTCAATCGGGGCCGTAGAGACCCCCGCTTCCTGGTCGCCAGACCTCGGGGCGACGGGGCGCGAGGAGCCGGGGACTGCGACCGCAAGGCACACCCCGGCGGCCGAGAACGCCGGGCCCGAGACCAACGCGGACCCAACCCCTGTTGTGGTGGAAACTCTCGCGGCGGAGCGGCCGACCGATCTGAGCCCGCCTGCGATGACCACCGGCCCAGCGGCTTTGATCGATGAGGCCCCCGCGGAGCACGGGGCGGCGACGGAGGCGGTCCAGATTCCGCCGTCTGAGCCCGAAGCCATCGCGGTCGGCTCAGAGGGCGAGGGCCCGGGAACGGTCCCGACCGGTGAAGAGGTGACACACGAGCCCATCCAGGCCGCGGCGACCGAGTCCGCGGAGCCCCGGATAGAGGAGGTCAAGGCCGCGAAGGCCAGGACCGAGGAACCCGACACCGACGAGCCCGGGACTCAGGAATCCGAGACACAGGTTACAGGGGCCGCCCTAGCCGGCTCGCCCGAGGCAGAGCCGATCGCGGCCGCCGAGCCGGCCCCGGTCGATCCGGAGATCGCCGCCCCCACTCCCCCCGCCGCGCCCGCTCCGGCGGCCCGAGAGACGGCGCCGCCCGCGGTGCAGGAGACCGAGACGGGGCTTCTGCTGGCGGGGCGATGGAATGTGCCGGGCCGGGGGACGGACGAGTCGCCCTTTGTGCTGAACTGGGACATGCTCGTCGCGGTTCAGCGTGAGTACGAGCCCCGCCTGGGCAAGGACACCGTCCCGGAGTGGGTGGCCGCGCTCAACGGCAAGCGGGTCGCGATCGAGGGCTACGCGCTGCTCCCGATCGGGGGGGGCTCGATGAGCGAGCTGCTGGTGATGATGAACCAGTGGGACGGGTGCTGCATCGGCGTCCCGCCCTCGCCGTACGACGCGATCGAGGTGAGGCTCAAGGACCGGCTTGCGCCGACGGCGACCCAGACCTTCGGGCAGGGCGGCGCGGTCGCCTACGGGCGTCTGACCGGGACTTTCCAGGTCGACGCCTACATCGTGCAGGGCTGGCTGCTGGGGCTTTATCTGCTCAACGACGCGAAAGCGGAGCTGTTCGGGCCCGCCGGGGCGCCGTGAGGGCGCGGGCGGGGTCACTCAACGCCGGGCAACTCGAGCGTGCCGGCGAGGCTGAGCGGCGCCTTCGGGCGGCGGACATTGGAGTCGAACAGGAACTCGGCGAGCCGGCCCGGGGTCTGGTATTCGACCGTGCCCTCGATCAGATAGGTCATCTCCCCGGGCTGGTCGAATTGCCCAGGGGGGAGCGCCGACGCGGGGATGACCACCGGGAGCTCGAGGACCTGTTCACCGAACCTCGGGGCGGTCGCGCGGGCGGCCCGCGTGCCCTCGAAGACGCGTTGCCCGTCGAGGGTGAGGGCGTAGCGGGCCCGCTGGAGGGGGAGCGGCTCGTCGTTCCGGTTCCGTGCCTCGATCGCAACCCCGAGCACGACCGCCTCGTCGCTGCGCTCCCGTTCGGTGATCGAGACCACCCGGAACGACGGGGCGTCGTAGGCGGTGCATCCGCCGAGCCCCGCGCCGACCATGAGGCCCCACCCGACCGCAATCAGTCCGCTTTTTCGCATCACGCGGGCAGCGTAGCAGGGCCGTCGCGCCGCCGCCCGGGGGCGTCAATCGGCGTGGGTCACCCAGCGCTCATCTACCCCGGCCTGCAGCTCGGCCATCGCCAGCACGAGCAGGTCGGTCTCCTCGGCGTACTGGACCCAGCGGAGCGTCACGCCGAGCAGGACCGCGCACCCGACCCAGGCCAGGATCTCGGCCGAGATTCGGCGGCGGTATCGGGTCAGCACGATCACCGCGGGGAGCACGGTCATGGCCTTCCACACCGTGAGCAGGCTGGCGGACCCGTGGGCCATGACCAGCCGGGCGATGGGGTTCTCCTCCGCCAGGCCGGCCCCCCGGAGGTAGAGCAGGGTGATATAAAGATCGACGATGCTCATCGCGACCAGGGCCACGGTGAGGAGCAGGACGCGCGTCCCTCGACCGATGCCGAGGGGCGTGCTCGACCTGTGTTCAGCGCCCCTGAGGGCGTCGGGCAGACCGGGCCGGGCAGGCAGCGTGCTCATGATCTCGCCGCATCGACGCGTTGGGCCCGTCGGTTCAAGCAAGATGCCGCAAGACGCGAGCGGATGAGGTCGATCGTGAGCGCACGACGCATGCAGGCCGAACGAAGCGATCCCGGGCTGGTCCGTCGCCGGATTTCCCCTCAAGTCGGGGGGTGCCGTCGGTTGTGGCTCTCTCTTTTGGCAATGGTGGTTCTCGGGCCCGCCGCCATGGCCCAGGCGCCCCCGCAGCCCTATGTGGATGACTCGACGCTGGCGATCGAGACCCTGTCGCAGTTGGGCGATCTGCTCCGGGCGGGAAGTCGGGCCGAGGCGGCCCGGGCGCTGCAACGGCTTCTGGACGAGCAGGCGGACCGGCTGCACCCCGGGTCCGAGCCTTCGCTGTTCGTGAGCGTGCGCGACGCGGTCCACGCCCGGCTGCTGGGCGATGCTGCGCTGCTCGATACCTACGCCGAGCAGCAGGAACCCGAGGCGGCCCGCCTGCTCGGGGAGGGGAGGCACCGGGAGGTCGAGTCGACGCGGCTGCTGACCGCGTCGGGGTTCGAGGCGGCGCTGCGGGTGGCCCAGGAGCAACTCGAGGGGGCGCGGTTCGACGCCGCGTGGCGCACGCTGTCTCGGCTGGATCGGCACCCGATGATGGGCGATGCGGCGCACGCCGGGGCGGTGGCTCGGTTGGCGCTGACGATCGCATCGTTCGCGGAGCGCGCCGATCTTGCCGAGCAGGCCGCGCGGTGGGCCGAGCGTGCCGGGATGGACCCTGTCGGGGCGCCGCGCGTCGCGTTGCCGCCCGGGCTGGGGTCGGGTGATCTCGACCCGTTCAGCGCGGGGCCCGGCACGGACCTGAGCGGGGTGGTGCCGTCGCCGCTGCATGCCCTCTCGCTTCCCGCCGCGTCGGCGTGGTCGGGCCAATCGGAGCGCGGCGTCGGGCAGCGGACCTTCTGGTCGCTGCCGATTATTCTTGACAATCTTATCCTGATGAATGACGGCGATGTCGTGCTCGCGCTCGACCGGTTCACGCTCCGACCCCTCTGGCGGACCGCGGCCCCGGAGGCCGGGGACGCGGACCCGGATCTTCGTTCGGCCCAGCGGCTGCGCAACCGGACGCGGCTGATCGAGGACCCCACCACCGTGACGGCGGCGGATCGGTTCGTGCTCGCGCCGATGGGCCTCGTGCTGAGCGGGCGGCGGGAGGGGGACACGCGCCTGCTCTGTCTGGACCGGGTGAGCGGGGCCGAGCGGTGGGCGGTGGATCCGTCGCTGCTTTCACGGGACCTTGCGGGGGGCGGGCTGCGCGGCCCGGTCGCGGTCGATGGGGAGACCGTGGTGGGCGTGGTGCGAAAGAACGAGCGTTCTCGGCGCACGATCGGGGTCTATCTGGCGGGGTTGGGGCTGCACGACGGGTCGCTGGAGTGGACGAGGCTTGTGGGCTCCGTGGGCGCTCTGCCATACCAGCAGAACACGCGGTCGCCTCAGGCACCGCTTGTGCACCGCGGCGCGGCGTATCTCGTGGATGAGATCGGGCTGATCGCCGCCGTGGACGCCGCGACCGGGAGGCCGCTGTGGGTTCGGCGGACCGCGGGCCTGGGGGATCAGGCGGGCCCGCCGCTGCCCTGGGCGATCCACCGGCCGATTCCGGATGGGGATGCGGTCGTGCTGCTGAGCCCGGACCGGTCTGCGGTGCTCCGGTTGGACGCGGAGACCGGGGCGATCCTGGCGAGGCGTTCGGCGGCGGAGATCGGGTTCCCGCTCTATCTCGTGGAGGGGGGCGACGCGATCGCGGCGGTCGGCCTGTCGACGGTGCGGCGGCTCGAGCGGGGGACACTGCACCCGATGCCCGCCGGGACGGTCGATGTCGCGGCGTCGCACGGGGGATTCACGGCGCGGGTCGCGGCGGCGGGGGGCGATCTGCTGGCGCCGGTGGAATCGGGCGTGCTGGTGCTCCCACGGGAGGGGGCGCCCCGCCTGGTGGGGCTGGATTCGACGGGCAACATCGCGGTCGCGGCGGGGCAGGTCGTGGTGGTCGATGACTCGCGGATCCGGTCGTACCTGATTTGGGATGTCGCGTCGGCGATGCTGCGGGAGCGGATCGAGGCGTCGGTGAATGACCCCGAGCCCGCGGTGACCTTCGCCGAGCTGGCGCACCGGGCAGGCCGGAGCGGCGAGATCCTGCCGGCGATAGACCGGGCGCTGGCCGCGATCGACCGGGCGGGGCCCGGGGCGTCGACGCGTGCCATCGCCGGGCGGCTGTTCGAGGCGACGCTGGAGATGATCGAGTCGGCCCAGCGGGGGTGGGTCGAGGCGGAGGCGGGTGGCGAGGCGGGCGGCGCGGCGACCGCGCTGACCTCGGCGCTGGTCGATCGGCTGGGGCGTCTGGCCGACGGGCCGGACCAGCGCGTGGCTCACCTGCTGGTGCTGGGGCGGCTGCAGGAGGCGACGGACCTCGCGGCCGAGGCGGTCGCGACCTACCAGCGCATCCTGACCGACCCGATTCTCTCGGTGACGGCGTGGCACGGGCCTCGGCTGAGCGTTCGGGCGGATCTCGAAGCGGAGCGGCGGCTGCACGCGCTCATCCGGCGGTCCGGGGCGTCGGTGTATGCGCCGTTCGCGGAGCAGGCCGAGGGGGAGTTCGCGGCGGCGGCGGCGCGGGGCGACCCTGGGGCGCTGGAACTGGTGGCGCGTCGGTTCCCGCTTTCGGCAACGGCGGCGCGGGCGCACCTCGCGGCGGCGCGGCTGCACCGCGCGGCGGGAGAGGAGCGGCTCGCGGTGCGGTCGGGGGCGCGGGCGGTGGAGACGCTCGGGCGGCTCTCGTCCACGGGGATCGCGGTGGACCCGACGCTGCTGGGGCGGGCGTACGGCGAGCAGGTGATGGCGCTGGCGCGGG